>ERZ833515.60-NODE-60-length-100481-cov-9.968395_pt1 | contig 100481 bp, 84 predicted proteins | sample MGYA00519949_ERZ833515 | MGnify/ENA primary metagenome ERZ833515 (study PRJEB31850, sample SAMEA3708741) | human gut metagenome | biome: human gut; feature: human-associated habitat; material: faeces | place: China | collected 2014 ...
CACTGGATACCACGATCAGCAAAATAACGGCGGTGAAATAAACAGGATCGACAACACCGACCTCAAGACCCTTCTGCGCTACGATCAGGGCAACCTCGCCGCGGGTCATCATGCCGACACCGACCTTGAAGGAATCACCCCAGTTGAAACGGCAGATTTTGGCGGCCAGACCGCAGCCGACGATCTTGCACAGCAGCGCAACGACCACAAAGCAGATGCTGAACAGCAAAATCTCGGGTGTCAAGCCGCTGATGTCGGTCTTTAAGCCGATGCTGGCAAAGAAGATGGGGGCAAAAATCAGATAATTGCTGATGTCAACGCGGCGCTCCACATAGGAGGCATCGTGCAGGGTGCAAAGAACGATACCGGCAATATACGCGCCGGTAATATCGGCGATGCCGAAGTACTTTTCAGCGATGTAGGCCATGGCAAAGCAGAACGCAATGCTGACAATGGTAATGCGCTGGGTGTGCGGATTGCGGGCATCGAGCCACTTCATAATAGAATGGAATACAAAGCCGACGCCGACAGCAACGAGGAAGAAGAGCGCCGTCTGAATCAGCACAGCGCTGATGCCGGTCCCCTCACCGGAGCTGGCACCCAGCACACAGGTCAGCACGATGATGCCGATAACATCATCAATAACTGCGGCACTGACGATGGTCGTGCCAAGGAAGCTTTTCAGGTGCCCTAATTCCTGCAGCGTGGCCACCGTGATAGATACGCTGGTGGCCGTCATGATCGTGCCGATGAACAGGGCGCGGAAAAATTCCGGGCTGCCCACGGCGGAAAAGCCGTAGAACGCACTGTAAAGCAGTGTGCCGCCCACCAAGGGCACCAGCACACCGACACAGGCGATAAGGGTTGCGATAGGGCCTGCGCGCAGCAGCTCCTTCAGGTTGGTGCCAAGGCCGGTCGTGAACATAAGCAATACCACGCCGATCTCAGCAAAGGTGGAAATGGTATCGTTGGTCTGCACCAGATTCAAAAGGCAGGGGCCAATCAGCAAGCCTGCGATGATCTCGCCGACTACCTGCGGTGCCCGGCACTTGCGGGCTACAAGACCAAAGAATTTAGCACTAAGTAGAATGATTGCCAAATCGCGGAATACGGAATACATAAAAGACCACACTCCCTCAAAATCAATAGGGCATAAGCAACACCGCAGGGTTCGGACTGCAGGAGGGACCTGAAGGCCCGCAGCGTGGGAATTGTGCGTTGATGCCTATCGCTTATTATTGTTATAGCACCATGGAACGCATTTTTCAATCCTTTTTTTGTATTTGTGCGCGGTTTTTCTATGCGGCCTCTTATAAGGGTATGCCGGCTTGGGCGGCGTATTGGCAACGGACGCTGCCGCCAGCCGAAAAATTGCATGGGATATTACAAAACTATTATTCTTTTGTGAACATTAGCACTCTATGCTTGACATTGCTAACGAACAGTGCTATAACGAAGATGTGCTCAGGAGGAAGAGCAAACGAGGAGCTGCAAAGCTTCGCGGGACACTTTTCTGAATGGACGCTTCAAAATTGTTGCCCGACCCGAACGCCGGGATTGGAGGAATGATTTATGCTTATGCCGACTGTTTTCCATGAAAATTTGTTCGATGATTTCTTCGATCCGTTCTGGAATGACGCTTCGATTGAACGCATGATGAACCGTGAGGCGCGGGATACGTTTGGCAAGCGCGGTGCAAACATGATGAAGACCGATGTCAAACAGACGGACAACGGCTACGAGGTGGCCGTTGATCTGCCGGGCTGCAAGAAGGAAGATGTTCAGATGGAACTGAACGATGGCTACCTGACGATTCAGGCAGTGCGCAGCCACAGCAACGATGAGAAGGATAAGGACGGCCACTATCTGCGCCGTGAGACCTTCTCCGGCACCTGCGCCCGCAGCTTCTATGTGGGTGAAGGTGTGAAGAAGGAGGATATCCACGCCAAGTTCGAGGATGGTATCCTGCGCATCTCGCTGCCTGCCCCTCAGCAGACGAAGGCTTTGCCTGAGAACCCGAATCTGATTGCAATCGAGTAAAACGCCGGTCGTGTGCGCCAAAGCACAACGCAGATAAAATGCCCCGGAGAGCCGTTAAGCCCTCCGGGGCATTTTTTGTTATACAGCGCGCAAAGCCCTGACAGAGATTATATCTGGATTTGATTGTATCTCTGCAGCAGTTTATGCAAGCAGGTCACCCCTGCGTCTGATAGACTACCTCAAAATACTCGCAAACGCATTTCATGCTCTCGTCAAAGGTGGTGCCGATCTCAGCACAGGCGGCCTCAAACGCCTTACGGTGAATCTCCCGCCATTGCGCGAGAGTGCCGTCCCCCTCAGCCAAAGCGCAGTCCTGCGTTACCTCCGCAAAGGGGATGATTTCAACCTTGACGGTGCGGGTAATGCAGCGCGGCTGCATCTGGCTGTCAAGTACTACGGTGTGGTCCCCGGTCTTGGGCAGCAGCTGCATCTGGGCCTGAAACAGGCTGTACAGGCCGGTGTTGGCGTGCTTTTTGCCGCTTATAATGCTGTCCAGTATCTCATCGGTGCCGTTGCTGTCGTAAAAGCATACCGAATAGGCCGGAATATCCAGCCCGGAATCCTTGATAAACTGTTCGATCTGATCCATAGTACCCCCCAATAATTACTATAATGATACAACACCCATACCGGAAAGTCAATCGGACAATGCCCCGATTGTGTAACCGCAGCGGGCCGCGTATGCAAAGCGTAAAATTGCGGAAAGCGGAATTATAATCAGATTGACTCAAGCAGATGTATAAAAAACCTTGCCTGGCTAAAAAATGTGCAATATTTGCTGGGAAATTGCTATAAAACTGCCAATTTTTGGTTGTATAAAATCAAAAGCTGTGTTATTATATAAAATAGTTGCAGCTTATCATAGAGGAAGTCAAGAGTGTACTGAATGGCAGACCCTGCAGCCGATATTTACCTGAAGGGGAATTTGAATGAAAAAGAAAAGATGGAGCCGCCTGCTTGCCCTGCTGCTTGTGCTGGGGCTTAGCGTGTCTCTGCTGGCCGGCTGCGGTGCGGAAAGCACCGAAGCCGCAGCGTCCAAAGAGGATGCCGAGACCATACAGGTCTACCTGTGGACAACAAACCTCTACGATACCTACGCGCCCTATATCCAGTCCCAGCTGCCCGATGTGAATATTGAATTCGTCGTGGGGCATAACGATCTGGATTTCTATAAATTCCTGCAGGAAAACGGCGGCCTGCCGGATATTATCACCTGCTGCCGCTTCTCGCTGCATGATGCTGCGCCGCTCAAAGGCAGCCTGATGAACCTCGCCATGACCAACGAGGCGGGCGCAGTCTACAACAACTATCTCACCAGCTTTATGAATGAGGACGGCAGCATTAACTGGCTGCCGATATGCGCCGATGCGCACGGCTTTGTTGTCAACCGCGGCCTGTTTGAAAAGTACGATATTCCGCTGCCGACCGACTATGACAGCTTTGTCTCTGCCTGTCAGGCGTTTGCGCAGGTGGGTGTGCGCGGCTTTACGGCGGATTATGCCTTCGATTACACCTGTATGGAAACGCTGCAGGGGCTGTCTGCCTCGGCGCTTGCCTCCTCCGCAGGGATGAAGTGGCGCACGGCGTATTCCGACCCGGCCAATACGACCCGTGTGGGGCTGGATGAAACAGTATGGCCGCAGGTGTTTGCGCGGATGGAGCAGTTCATCACCGATACCGGGCTGAACCGCAGCGACCTTGAGAATAACTACGATACGATTGCAGAGCTGTTTGCAAAGGAGCAGCTTGCCATGTATTTTGGCAGCTCCGTCGGTGTGCAGCAATACCGCGACCAGGGGTTGGACACGGTTTTTATGCCGTTTTTTAATGACAACGGCGAAAAATGGCTGATGACCACGCCGTATTTTCAAATTGCGCTGAACCGCGAGCTGGAAAACGATGAGGCGCGCCGCAATAAGGCCATGCGGGTGCTGAAGGTCATGATGTCGGCCGATGCGCAGAACCTTGTCTGCGCCGGACAGGATACCTTGAGCTACAGTCAGGATGTGCCCCTGCGCTTTACCGATGCGCTGAGCGATGTGCGGCCCGTGGTTGAAGAAAACCATATGTATATCCGCATTGCCTCCAACGACTTCTTTGCCGCCTCTCAGGAGGTTGTTTCCAAAATGATTGCGGGCGAGTATGATGCCGCGCAGGCCTACCGCGCCTTCAATGACCTGCTTATTGAGGAAGAGCCTGCGCCTGATGAAACAGCCTTGACCGTGCAGAAGGGCTATTCCAACATCTTCCACAAAAACGGCGGCAATGCGTCTTATTCGGCTATGGCTAATACGGTGCGCGGCATCTATGGCACCGATGTGCTGATCGCCGCTGCCAACAGCTTTACCGGCAGTGTGCGGCAGGCGGCGTATACAAAGAAGGAGGCCGCCGCTATGGTAATGCCGAACAGTCTCCGGTCCTACCGGTGCGAGATGACCGGCGCCGAGCTGAAGGAAACCGTCAGGGCCTTTGTAGAAGGCTATGAGGGCGGGCTGCCGGTATTCAACCGCGGCTCGCTGCCCGTTGTCAGCGGCATTGCCATCGAGGTAAAGGAGAACGGCGGCAGCTATACGCTGACCGGCGTTACAAGGGACGGGCAGCCGGTGCAGGATGATGATACCTTTACTGTGAGCTGCCTTTCCACACCAAAGTATATGCAGCCCCTGCTGGCAGACGGCGGCAGCGCCTTTGAAGAAGAGGATATGACCGTCAGAAATGCATGGCTGGACTATGTTTCCGCAGGCAGCGCACTTCTTGCCGAGCCGGAAAGCTACATCGTTTTGAGGGATGAAAATGGCTGAGCAAAAGAAGGACGCCCGGTTTGGCCCGCGCATGAGCAAAAGTAAGAAGCACCGCATGAAAAGCCGCCTTGCCGCAGCGGCCGCTGTGCTGCTTGTGGTTGTTGCACTGGCCGCGGCCGGTATTCAGTATAACAAATTTGTGGCGCAGTCGATCTATGAGGAGAGCACCTCCCATCTGGCGGAGGTTTTGCACCAGTGCAACAAGATGCTGAATGAAACGGTCAACAAGAATATGACCTATCTGCATATGTGGTCCGGCTCTTTACGGCGTTTTTCTGATGAACGAGAAATCCGTGAGTTTATGGAGGCTGCCCAGCAGGAAACCGGCTTCACCGAGTTCTACTTCCTCTCGCCGGAGGGAAATTATATGACCGTGACCGGCGAGATGGGCTATCTGGGTCTGCAGGGCAATCTGGAGGAAAATATCTCGCAGGGAAACGATATAGTCATGAGCGCCGTCCTGCCCGGCAAGCCCCAGATGCTTGTATTTGCCTGCCCGGAAATGCAGGGCAGCTACCATGGCTTTGCCTATGATGCGATTGCCGTTGCCTATAATAATGAGGCAATTGTGAAGGTGCTGGATATTTCCGCCTTTCAGGACAGCGCTATCCGCTATGTAGTCCATTCCGATGGGCGCATTGTCATCAATGGCAAGGCGAACCCGGAGTATGTCATCTACAACATTTTTGCTGTCCTGCAGGAGTATTCTGACCTGACGAAGGCGCAGCTACGGGCGCTGGTAAGGGACTTTGAACAGGGAAACAGCGGCTCGGTGAGGGTCACGCTGGACGGTGTGCGCTATTACCTGACCTATGAAAGCGTCAATGTGCAGGATTGGACGCTGGTGGGCCTTGTCCCGGCTGACATCGTAAATGCCGGCATGAATACGCTGCAATCCAGAACCGCGCTGATCGTGGCGGTCATTACGCTCGGCCTTGCGATGCTGGCCATCCTGCTGATCCTGCAAAAAAGCCATACCAAGCTGCGCCGGAAAAATACTGAGCTTCTCTACCGGGAGGAGCTGTTTGCAAAGCTCTCGCTGAATGTGGACGATGTGTTCATGATGCTGGATGCAAAGTCTGCCCGGGTAGATTATGTCAGCCCGAATGTTTATCGGCTGCTGGGCCTGCCGGAGCAGGCGGTACGGCAGGATATTGAGGTGCTGAAAAACCTGCACCCGAAGGATGCCCCGGACCGGGATAAAGATTTCTTAGCGGGCCTTACAAGCGGGCAGCAGCGCGAATGGGAATTTGATTTTAATCATCAGCAAACAGGGGAACGGCGCTGGTTCCATATTATTGCCATGGGCAGTGAGGTCGAGGGCAGGCGCAAGTACATTCTTGTGATGTCGGACCGAACCGCCGACAAAAAGGTGAATCAGGCGCTCTCGGAGGCTGTTCGTGCAGCGGAAACTGCCAACCGTGCCAAGAGCACCTTCCTTTCCAATATGTCCCACGACATCCGCACCCCGATGAACGCCATCATCGGCTTTACCACACTGGCTGTCAGCAATGTTGACAACAAAGAAAAGGTGCGGGACTATCTGGGCAAGATTCTCGCATCGAGCAACCACCTGCTTTCCCTTATCAACGATGTGCTGGATATGAGCCGCATTGAGAGCGGCAAGATCCATTTGGACGAGACCGAGGCGAACCTCTCCGATGTGCTGCATGACCTGAAAACCATCGTCAGCGGGCAGATCCACGCCAAGCAGCTTGAGCTGTACATGGACGCAATGGATGTCACCGATGAGGATGTCTACTGCGATAAGACCCGGCTGAATCAGGTGCTTTTGAACCTGTTGTCCAACGCCATCAAGTTTACGCCTGCCGGCGGAACGGTCTCGGTGCGGCTCAAGCAGCTTACAGGTAAAAAGCGCGGCTGCGGGCAGTATGAGATCCGCGTCAAAGATAACGGCATCGGCATGAGCCCGGAGTTTGCCAAAAAAATCTTTGAGCCGTTTGAGCGCGAGCGCACCTCCACGGTGAGCAGGACGCAGGGCACCGGCCTTGGTATGGCCATCACAAAAAACATCGTAGACATGATGGGCGGCACCATCGAGATCCAGACGGAGCAGGGGAAGGGCACGGAATTTATTGTCTGCGTGCCGCTGCGCATCCAGTCGGAGCGCAGACCGGTCGAGAAGATCGCAGCGCTCGAGGGCGTGAAGGCGCTGGTGGTCGATGATGACTTCAACACCTGCGACAGCGTGACCAAAATGCTCATCAAGGTGGGTATGCGCTCGGAATGGACGCTCTCCGGCAAGGAGGCTGTACTGCGTGCGCGCCAGTCGATGGAGATGGGCGATGCCTTCCATGCGTATATCATCGACTGGCGTCTGCCGGATATGAATGGTATTGAGGTCACCCGCCAGATCCGCAGCCTTGGCGATGATACGCCAATTATTATTCTGACCGCCTACGACTGGTCTGATATTGAGGTGGAGGCCAGAGCCGCCGGTGTTACGGCGTTCTGCTCAAAGCCGATGTTCATGTCCGACCTGCGTCAGACGCTGATGACCGCCCTCGGCCAGAAGATGACCGGGGAGGAGGGAGAAGACCTGCTCCCCGACAAGAGCGAGGATTTCAAGGGCAAGAAGATTCTGCTGGTAGAGGATAACGAGCTGAACCGTGAGATCGCGGTGGAGATTCTGGGCGAGTACGGCTTCCGGGTCGATACGGCAGAAAACGGTGCTGTGGCATTGCAAAAGCTAAGCACCTCCGCGCCGGGCTATTATGATCTGGTGCTGATGGATGTGCAGATGCCGATCATGGACGGCTACGAGGCAACGCGGCAGATCCGCGCGCTGGAAAACCCGGCCCTTGCCGGCATCCCGATCCTTGCCATGACCGCCAACGCCTTTGAGGAAGACAAAAAGAGCGCGCTCGAGTGCGGCATGAACGGCTTCCTGTCCAAGCCGATCATCATTGAAGAGCTGGTGCATGAGCTGCGCAAGATTCTGTAAAAAAACAAATAGCAAATAAAATTGCGGCTGTATCGTAAGATACAGCCGCGCTTTTGTATATACGCTGTTCCTGTCGCAGAGAAGGTAGGGGCGAGCATTGCTTGCCCGCAGGCTTGACGCAAAGGCTTATTCCGCTGTCGGGCGCTGGGCGTTTTTGCCGGTCAGCGCAGCAAGGGTCTTTACAAGCAGCTTGCTGTCAATAGGCTTTGTGATATGCTCATCCATACCGGCTTCTTTAGATTTCAGCCGATCCTCGGTGAAAGCATTTGCCGTCATGGCGATAATGGGGATCGTTTTTGCGTCCGCCCGGTCAAGAGAGCGAATCTTTCTGGTTGCTTCATAGCCGTCCATGACCGGCATCAGGACATCCATAAGGATGGCATCAAATTCGCCGGGCGCACTCTCTGCAAAGAGGGTCACAGCCTGCTGGCCGTCCCACGCCTTCGTGACCGTGGCACCCTCGTTCTGGATCAGGAACTCGGAAATTTCCATGTTCAGCTCATTATCCTCGACCAGCAGGATATGTAGCCCACGGATGGACCCCGCAGGGGCGGACGGCTGGGGCGTATGGCTGGCGGTCTGCGTGTCGATCTTAAAGGGAATCGTGATTACAAAGGTCGTGCCTACGCCCTGCGTGCTTTCAAAGCTTATGGTGCCGCCCATTTTTTCGGCAAGGCTCTTGGCGATAGACATGCCAAGACCGGTGCCGCCGAATTTGGACGCACCGCCCTTCTGCTCCTGCGTAAAGGGCTCGAAGATGCGCTGCTGGAATTCCTCACTCATGCCGATGCCGTTGTCCTCACAGACGAACTGCAGCGTTGCGATGCTGCTGTCAGCCGAGGGCAGCTCGCGGGTGTACAGATAAATATGACCGTGATCCCGGTTGTACTTGACCGCGTTGGACATGATGTTCATCAGCAGCCGCTTGAGGTGGATCGGGCTGCCGATCAGATTGCGATGCTCAATGGTTCTTCCCTTGTGCGTCACCGTGATATTGCGCTCGTCCGCAAGGCGGCCGACCACACCGGTGACCTCATCAAGGAGGGTCACAACATCAAACGGCTTTTCTTCAAGTTGAATCTCGCCCGATTCCAGCTTGCTCATGTCAAGGACTTCATTGACAAGCTCCAAAAGAATGTCGGAGTCCTCTCGAATCTTTTTACGGCAATCCGCCTGCTTTTGCAGATCATCACTGTAATGCTCTGCGACATCAAGCATACCGCTGATGCCGTTGATCGGTGTGCGGATGTCGTGGCTCATGCGCTGCAAAAATTCCGTCTTGGCGCGGTTTGCGGCCTCGGCCTTTTTAGCCTCCTCCAGCAGGCTTTTCTGGTACGCCCGCTCCTTTTCCTCCTGCTTACGGAGGCTTTTCAGCTTGTCCCTGCGCAGCAGCTGCCAGATCATCAGCAGCACGCCCAGATAGACAAGTACAAATACGGCCACACTCTGGGGCAGTGTGCGGAAGATGATGGTGTCGGGAATATAAGCGTAGATATAGTGATCGCGCTGGCGCAGCATGATGCCATAGGAACGCACACCGTCAACATTCAGATGCAACAGGTGCTTGCTGTCGGCATTTTTCTTTAAGGTCTGGATCGCATCGTGTGTATTTGAACTCTGCCCAATCAGCGCAGTGTCGTTGGATGCAATGATCGCGCCACCATCGGTTATAATGATCGTTCCATCTGTGGCCTTCTGGTAGCCGCTCAACAGGCTTTGCAGCGTCAGGGTATAGCGGTTGGCAAATTCAGTGGAGGTATAATAGAAGGTGACAATAACGCCGGGCGCATCCCTGCGCGCGCAGGCAGACATATCAATGTGTGAGCCGTCGTTATGATTGATCCGCTGCGAATAGACCTTTTCGTCATGAATGGCGGTATCCAGAATAATATCCCGGTTAAGATTGCCGTGGACCCTCGCCAGCGCGCGGTCATCTGAGCTGTATTCACACACGGTGTTTCCGTCCGGGTCCAGCACGACAATGCCCGTCAGCCACAGCTGCTCGGTACTCTCCCGCAGCAGTGTACGGGTAAGTTCCTGCCCGGCCGCGGTCTCGGCCTCAATATTTATGCTGACCTGACGGGTGCTCTCGATGGAGCGCAGCAGGCTTTTGGATTCAGACGCCTCATTATAATAGGTATAGGTTGCGCATTGGATCTTGACATAATTTACGGTGTCCAAAAGATTGGCCTGCTCGCGGGCCTTATCGCTCTGAAAGAACGACAGCGTGGCAAGGCAGAGCAGACATATTCCCAGCAACGCCCCGCAGATCCAGAATTTTTTGCCCGGGGCAGCAGATTTAGTTGTCTTTTTCAAGCGTATCCACCTCAAGGTATTTTTCCGGCTCATCAAGATACTTCCCGATGATTTTTAAGGAAGTGCCGTCCTGCCGCATTTCCTCCAATGTGCGGTCAAGCTCTTCGCAAAGGCCGCGGTCATCGTTGTTTGCAAAGGCAACGCCGATGCCGACCGTCATAAGCGGTTCCTCCAAAATGCGGAACCGGACATCGTAATCCTTCATATACTGCACGATGGATTCCTCGTGCGCGCCCACCGCATCGGCATAGCCTTTTTCCAGAAAGGTGAAGATCAATTCCCTGTGGCCAAGGCTGATGAGGTTGCCGAGTTTAGGAATCCTCTCGTCAGTGCGCTTCAGAAAGATGCTCTCCGGCTTAGTTGTGGACTGAACGGCAAGGTTTTTCCCGGCGAGATCCTGCAGGGTATAGATGTCGCTGCTCTCGTTCACGGCAACAACCTGGCGGCTTGCTATATACGGACCGGCCCACTGGTAGTCGTCCAGCCGTCCCTCCATAGAAAAGCAGCCCATGATGCAGTCGATTGCACCGCTCTCAACGAGCTCTTTCTTTTTCTCCCAGTCGATCTGTACGATTTCGACCCGGTAGCCCATCCTTGCGAAGGCCTCGGTGGCAAGCGCAACATCAATACCGGTCGGGTTGCCGTCCTCATCGAGATAGTTGTACGGCGGGTAGCTGTCACTGCCAAGCTTTATAACAGGCAGGTCAGCCGCTTTGCTGGCGTTGTTTGCGGTGCCGCAGCCGGTAAGAAGTGCGGCCGCCATAAAAAGAGAAATTACAGCAACAAGAATTTTCCTGATTTTCATCACTTGTATCCATTCTGCCCGGCCTATGCCGAGCCTTGCGCATACCCAAATATGTGACCCGGTATGCGGCAGGTAAAATAACAGAGTTATTATAGCACACAATCGTGATTTTTCAAGAGCAGAATGTGAGCGCCGTATCTGTATACGGTAAAGAAAAAGTAAAATATACCCGTGCGGTGCTGTGCATAAGGGTTTGCTATGACATGATGCGACAAATCACACAAATGTATTTATCATAATGCTGTAATTCTGGCTACAAGAGCAAAAGCAAAACAAATTCCTATATACATATTTACATAGCAGGTAAATGGTCGCATCGATACACCCATCGAATCCAAACAACTACTGCAAAGGGAGAAATCACTATGTACCGTATCAGCAAAATTGCACCCATCATGTGTTGTCGAATGCCATGCTGCCGGGCAAACTGTATGGCCGCGGTGCATTCGCTCTGTTCGCGCTGCACCGATGTAGAACACCCGCATTGCGGGTGAAGCCATACAGTGCTTTTGGTTGTGGTAAGATTTCTGGCATAAAAAACTAAAAACGCAGCTGCGATGCAATTAACCGGGGCACGCCGTTTTGTCTCCCTGATATTTTTCGCTCAGTTTCTTCGTGTGCGCGTGAAGCAACTCCAGTGCCTTTGTCTGTATGCGGGAAAGGTCTGCTTGGTTTGTATGTGCGAATGCAAGTTTGATTTGCGCACAGGCCAGTGCATGACTATCCGCGATCTTTCGTTCATCCGCTGTCGACAGGAACTTTTGCAGCAATCCTAAATCGCTGCAGTAATGCAGCTCCACCAGCTTTGCCCGGTATTCTAACTCTGCGGGAGTGATTCCCGGGAATCGCTTCATATCAACGGTATGCTGTGCCTCGTGCTTTAAAAGAGATACAAGAAACCGTTCGCTTTCAAAATCATACGCCTGCTCGATGCAGTTGATTGTGCCATCGGGCGAAGCCCAGCCGCCCGTACCCTGCTTGCCGAAGGTCAGATAATCCAGCCAACTCCGGAACACGAAGCCTTTCAGAATGTTGACGGTGTATTCGGCTGCACCACCCGGCAATTCGACACGGTAGACGGTCGGAACCGTGTCACGCCAGACATACGGGCCGTAATAGCCCTGTGTTTTCCCGAAAAGTGCATGATAGCCGTTTGCTTCAAACACGGACTGAAGCTGTTCGACTAAAGTATCTTCATCGGCATCTGGTATATTTAGAAGATGCTTCAGCCCGGTCAACAGCTTGTCTGCGGCCGCCGCTTCCGGTGAGCCGCAATAAAAGGTGTCCCGGAAATATACCTGATACAATTGCAAAACAGAGTTGAGCATGTCCGGTATTTCATAGGTGCGGTATATACAATCCTCAAAGATTGCGGTATAGGCGGGAAGAATCTCCTTGTACTCCTCGTGGCTGCGCATATAGGCAAGAGCGCCTTTCATGTCCCCGTTGAGAAAAAACTGGCTGATCTGCATAGCTGCTCCCCTTAAAGGCGGTCGGTGGTCTTTTATGGCTGGCTGCCGTCATATAAGTTGATTTTCTTTTTATAATACACAAATCCCACAAAATCTGCAAGCGCCCAGCCGATAGGAACGGACCACCAGATGCCGGTCACGCCGATGGAGGGCAGGGAGGACAACAGGTAGGCGAGGGCAACACGGGTGCCCAGCGAGATGACAGTAAGCACGACGCTCATGCCCGGCTTACCCAATGCGCGGTAGAGGCCATACAGCAAAAACAGGCAGCCGATACCGCTGTAAAACGAACCCTCAATATGCAGATACCGCACACCCTCACGCAGAATTTCAGTTTCCCCGGCATCGACAAAAAGCAGCATCAGTGGTTTGGCAAAGGCGCAAACAAAAGTGGATAGCACCACGCAGAAAGCGACCGATATCAGGACGGCGCTTTTCAGACCGGAGCGTATGCGGTCGTTTTGCTTTGCACCGTAGTTCTGCGCAATAAAAGTGGAAAAGGCGTTGCCGAAATCCTGCACCGGCATATAAGCAAAAGCATCAATTTTTACGGCAGCAGCAAAGGCCGCCATCACAACGGGGCCAAAGCTGTTCACAAGCCCTTGTACCATAAGAATACCGAGATTCATCACCGACTGCTGGACACAGGTCAGCGAGGAATAGGAGAATATTTCCCGGATTCTCTGTGTGCGTAAGGTGCGCGGTCTTGCAACCGAGCGCACCTGCGGAAAGCGCACCCATGTGTAGACGGCAATACCCACACCGGAAATATACTGCGCAATCACGGTGGCCTGTGCAGCACCGGCGACCGCCTTGTTTAACCCTACGACAAATAAGAGATCCAGCACGATGTTCAGCACCGAGGAAACCGCCAAAAAGGCCAGCGGGATTACCGAATTGCCGATGGCCCTTAAAAACGAAGCAAAAAAGTTGTATAGGAAAATGGCGGGTATCCCCAAAAAGACGATAAACAGGTAGATGCGCATATCGCCCCAAACCTCGGCAGGGACCCGCAGAAAAATGCGAAGCCCGTCAAGGCACGCAAAGGCGATAAGGTTCAAAAGAACGGTGATAAGCGCAATGCAATAAAATGATGCGCAGAGGTTTTCCCGCAGGGCGGTTTCGTCCCGCTGCCCGAAACGCATGGAAAACAGTGCGCCGCTGCCCATGCAAAGCCCCAGAATGACCGAGGTCAAAAAGGTCATCAGCGTAAAGGCAGACCCGACTGCCGCCAAAGCGTTTCGTCCTAAAAATTGCCCAACGATGAGCGTGTCAGCGATGTTATAGCACTGCTGCAAAAGATCCCCCAAAATCATGGGGATAGCAAACAGAAGCATCGACCGCACAACGGAACCCTTTGTTAAATCTCGGTTCATAGCGAATCCTCACAAAACGAAAGCTGATAATTACGAATCGAAACTATTATAGCGCGGCAAAGCCGGTGCGTCAACAGCATATTTACTTTTGGAAAGAATGGTGCTATGATACGCATAGAAAGTTTACAGACGGAGGGAACGCTATGTATCTGGACGGGCTGGACGCACTGGATCAGAAAATCGTACAGCTGCTCATAGAAAATGCGCGCATTTCCTACTCGGACATCGGGGAGAAAATCGGCATATCCAGAGTCGCGGTGAAGGCAAGAATCCAGACACTGGAGCAAAAGGGCATCATTGAGGAGTATACAACCGTCATAAACCCGCAGAAAATCAGCGGTGCGGTGTCCTGCTATTTTGAGATCGAGACAACGCCCGACTGTCTGGCACAGGTCACGCAGATTTTGGACCGGCACGACACGGTCACGCAGATCTACCGCGTGACCGGCAGGGATAAGCTGCATGTTCACGCCGTGGCGGCTTCTGCCGAGGAAATGGAAACCTTTTTGCACACAGTCATCGACACCCTGCCCGGTGTGCAGAGCTGCAGCTGCAATATGATTTTGTCGCGCATCAAGGATATAAAGGGACTGCGCTTATAAAGGGTGTCTTGCACCATGCGGCGCAAAAGGCCATATACCGACCTGACATGCTTGATCTGCGGTTTTCATGCAGGCGATCCGTCCGTGATGCAAAAAAGTGTGCTGCTCTGCAAAAAATACGGTGTGCAGGTGGGCGCGCATCCGGGCCTGCCCGATCTGCAGGGGTTTGGCCGCCGCAAAATGGCAATCTCACCTGCGCAGGCTGAGGCGGATGTCATCTACCAGATCGGCGCGTTGAAGGCCTTCTGCGCCGCGGCCGGGGTGCCGCTGCACCATGTCAAGCCGCATGGCGCGCTATATAATATGGCAGCCAAGGACCCGGAGTTGGCGGCTGCCATCTGCGGCGCAGTCAAGGCGGCGGCTCCCGGGGCCATGCTGCTGGCGCTTTCGGGCAGTGAGATGATCAAGGCCGCACAGGCACTGGGGCTGCGTGTCTGCAGCGAGGTGTTTGCCGACCGGGGCTATCAGCCTGACGGCACTCTTGTGCCGCGCGGCAAGCCCGGCGCGATGATTGAAAATGAGGAGGAGGGCATTGCGCGGGTACTGCAGATGGCAAAGCAGGGGACGGTATGTGCCGTAGACGGAAGTACCGTTGCGCTGCAGGCAGACTCTGTCTGCGTTCACGGGGACGGGCCGAAGGCGCTGGCCTTTGTGCGGAAAATCTCTGCCGCACTGCCTGCTGCCGGTGTAGAGATCAAGGCACAATAGGCGTGATGACCGGCACACCGGAGGTCGGGAACTTTAGGGCAACACCGCACAATTCCCGCCTTACGGCTTGAGCACCGCTCCGACAGCTGCCGCACCTCGCCCGGCAGAATCACCATCGACTGATTAGGGCTGAGATCAGCGGGTCAGCAGCTCAAAGTGATTCCTCTTCGTGATCAAAAGGCCCTCCTTTTGCAGCTTCGACAGCTCTGCTGACATGGCAGCGCGCTCCACACAGAGAAAATCCGCCAGCTGCTGCCGGTCAAAGGGAATGTCAAAGGAAAGTGCCCCCTGCCGAAGCGACTCGGCAGAAAGATAGGAGAGCAGCTTTTCCCGGGTGGTCCGCTTGCTGATATGCGTAACCTTGTCGTTGAAGATCAGGATCTTGTTTGCAAGAACGCTGACGAGATTGCGGATAAGCTTTTGGTGGTGGTCGCATGCGGCGGGGCAGGCGGTGAGCAGCCGCTTGACATTGAGCAAAAGGATCTCACAATCCTCCTCCGCCACAACGCTGATGTTCAGAATAGCACCCGGGGTGGCGGCGTAAGGCTCGCCAAAAAAATCTCCGGCGCTGCATTTGGACAGGATATTGCGATGACCCCAGAGATCCTCCTGTATTACAAGGGTGGTGCCGGACAGTACAAGGCCCATGACCTCGGTGGAATCCCCGGCGCGGAAAATATATGACCCGCGCTGACGGGCAATTTCGACTGCTTGTACACAGTGCAGAATGGACAAGATCTCATCCTCATTTAAACCGGCAAAAAAAGGACAGCTCCGCAGGACGGAAATATGGTTTTGCATAAAAGAAATCTCCTCGTTTGAAATCAAACATACAGGCTTGCTTTATTATACTATAATAGGGCTGCAAAAGCAAAACGATGCAAACCGGGAGGTAAAAATATGATCCGCAAAATCATTCATATTGACGAGGACAAGTGCAACGGCTGCGGTCTGTGCGCAACTGCGTGCCATGAGGGCGCGATCGACATCATTGACGGCAAGGCAAAGCAGGTGCGGGAAAATTTCTGCGATGGTTTCGGGGACTGTCTGCCGGGCTGCCCCACAGGAGCCATCACCTTTGAAGAGCGGGAGGCCCCGGCGTACGATGAGGCGGCCGTGCAGGAAAACAAGAAGAAAAAAGAACTGCAGGAAAAGATGAAGCACCTGCATGAGGGCGGCTGCCCCGGCTCGCGGATGCGTATGCTGGAGCAGCCGGGGGAGGCTGGCAGCAATACCGCCGCGCCGATGCGTCAGGTTCCGCAGCTCCGGAATTGGCCGGTGCAGATCAAGCTGGCCCCCATCAACGCGCCATACTTCAACAATGCAAAGCTTTTGATTGCGGCGGACTGCACCGCCTACGCATACGCGAATTTCCATCAGGAATTTATGCGCGGCAAGATCACCTTGGTGGGCTGCCCGAAGCTGGACGCTGTGGATTACAGCGAGAAGCTGACCGAGATCATCCGCAGCAATGAGATTCAGGAAGTGACCATCGTTCGAATGGAGGTGCCCTGCTGCGGCGGACTGGAGATGGCGGCGAAAAAAGCACTGCAGGCAAGTGGAAAGTTTATCCCGTGGCAGGTTGTGACGATCTCCATTGACGGAAAGATTCTGGATTAAAATCTGTTTCTGTGGAGCCGGACAATAGGGGAGTGCTGTAAGGAAAGAGGGGCCGCCTGAGCGGCCCCTCTTTCGGAGGATATATGCTGCTATGCAAAAAAGGAGATGACAAGTGCAACCAGAAACCCGACACCGCCGACCAGCGCTTCCATGATGGTTAAGGTCTTGAGGGTGGTCTTTTCGTCCATGCCGACAACTTTTTACCACTTATTTCATAGTGCGATAAGCGTCAGCCAGAAAATCCCGACATAAAATACGGCGTAAAGCAATTTGGATTTCCACGCAAAATCTTCCAGTAAGAATAGATAATCGAATATACCGTAGATTGTCAGTATTATACCATGAACAGGAAACAGCCTTGTTGAGCCGTCACCAAAAAACCTCTCTATAACAAAGGCAATAAATATTGGCGGAAGTATCGTTGCAATGGTGTCAATCACTTCATGTATTTCTCCGGCCTGTTTCCATTGCAGCATTTTACGAAACACAGTGTAAAGGAAAATTCCAACAAGACTTCCCATTGTATTTATCATAAGGTCATCTATGTCCACAACGCCGGTTTTGAAAACAAACTGTGCTGCCTCAATTAAAAGTGTTGTTAAGAAAGATAATCCAATCGCTTTATATATGCAAAAATTCTTTTGGTAATAGCAGTACACAATGCCGAACGGCACAAACATAACCATATTATAAAGCATATCCCATGAAACAGGGCTGTGGCCATAGCTCAAGTTCTCTCTGATGCTATGGAAAGGCACCATATTGATTGCGTCAATTTGTGTTAGTTGACCACCGATAAGGGTCATAATGATATTAAAGCGGGATATACACATACAAAACACGATTGCAAAATACAGTATCGTCATAAGCCGAAAGCCGTGCTTTCTTCTGCTTTTCATACTCTTGTGCATCTCCCTCTTCATATAAAAACCTTATTACGCCTCGGTTTCAGCGCTGGCTGGCATTTGCGGCTGTGCGCTTTTGATAAATTCAAGATACAGGCTGTACAGCACCGCGCAGACAGGCACACTGAACAGCATTCCCAAAACGCCGAACGCCTCACCACCCAGCGTGACAGCCATCAGCACCAGCAAACCCGGCAGACCAACGGATTTGCCTACCACCTTGGGGTAAATCAGATTGCCCTCGACCTGCTGCAAAATCAGCAGGAATACCACAAACCACACCGCCTTGAGAGGGTCGGCCAGCAGAATCAAAAACGCACCGAGACCGCCGCCGATCCACGCGCCGAACACCGGAATCAGCGCTGTAGCGCCGACAAAGGCAGAAACGGCCCCAGCATACGGGAGGCCCAAAATCAGCATACCCAGAAAGCACAGAATACCGATGATAACAGCCTCGGTAAGCTGACCGGTCACAAAATTGGTAAAGGTCTGTCTGGTCAGCGATACAATGTGCAGTACCCGCTGCGCACTTTTTTGCGGCAGCACCGTCACAGCAAGGGTTTTCAGGTGCGCGGAAACGACCTCCTTTTTGGCAAGCAGATACAAAGCAAACACCAGAGCCAGCAGCACATTTACAAGGCTGGAAAAAACCGAGGTTGCCGCCCCCAGAGTCACGGTGATGATACCGCTGCCTTCATCGTGGAGCAGCCCCGTGATTTTATCCATCAACAGATCGGTATCCATCGCATATTCCGGTAAAATGACCCCGTATTTTGCAGCAAACTGCACCGTTCCTGTCCACCATTGCCCCAGTTTTTCGGCGTAGCTTGGAAGATTGCGCGCAAATTCATAGACAGATTCCTGCAAGCTCGGCAGCATCATAAACACTACGGCAAACAAAATGCCCAGCACCAACAGCGTGCTCAGGGTCAGGCATACCGGGCGCGTCAGCTTGTCGGGCGCTTTTTTGCAGATGCGCTGCCAAGTGCGCTCTAACGGGCAGAGCAAAATGTTGATGACAAAGGCAATGGCACCGCCCATAAGAAACGGTGAAAACACTGCCAGCACTCGGCCCAAAAACTGCAGTACAGCCTGCAGATTTACCAGCGCCCACGCAAATACAATCGTCAGCAGCAACGCGCGGAATATGTAGCGGGCGGTTTCTTTATCCAGAATAACACTAGGATGGGACGCGGTGATATTTGGCCTGTCCGTTGAGGGAGTGTTTTTTGTCATGGGTTCCTCCATAAAAAATTTCATACATCTATTATAAGCATATCAAAGCCGGACAGGTCAAGAAATTACAGCAAAAATTCATAAGCTATTTACAAAGCCTGCTGCCACTTGTGGAAAGCAAACGCCCGGAGTAAATAAGCCGAAAATCGGCTTGTTCACTCCGGGCGTTATTATTTTAGGAGTAGGGGAGAGAAGCCCTATGATCTGGTGTTATTCCGGCAGGCGGCCGTACAACTCCGTCAAATCATGCAGCTTGACGGCCAGACGGTCATTAAAAGCACCGCGCTTGGCACGCCAGCACCAGTTGCCGCCCAAGGTCGAGGGGGTGTTCATGCGGGCTTCGTGGCCCAGACCGAGAAGATCCTGCGCCTGCACGATGCTCAACTCGGCGGCGCTGGCCCAGATGCCGCGCATCATGCCCCAGTGGTAGCCCTCCTGCTTGGTCAGGTTGAGGTAACGCACCGCGCGGGCCACATCTTCGGGGGCGGCCGTAGCCATCCAGCCGTTGACCGGCTCGTTGTCATGGGTGCCCACATAAGCAATGCTGTTCACCGGGTAACCATGGGGCCGGTAGTCGCCGCCGTCGCGGCTGTCAAAGCCGAATTCCAGCACCTTCATGCCGGGGTAACCGCATTTGCGCAGCAGGGCATTGACATCCTCGGTCAAAAAGCCGAGATCCTCGGCAATGATGCGGGGCTCACCAAGCTTTTTCTTGATAGCGGCAAACAGTGCATAGCCGGGGCCGGTGCGCCAGCGCCCACCCTCCGCCGTTTTGTTGCCGTAGGGGATGGCATAGTACCCGGCAAACCCGCGGAAATGGTCGATGCGCACCACATCATAGATGCTGCACATGTGCCGGATGCGCCGTACCCACCATGCATAACCGTTTTGCGCCATAGCGTCCCAGTCATAGAGAGGATTGCCCCACAGCTGCCCTGTGGCGGAGAAGCCGTCCGGCGGGCAGCCTGCCACCTCGGTAGGGTTGAGATCGGCATCAAGCTGGAAATCCTGCGGGCTGCTCCAAACATCAACGCTGTCAAGCGCGATATAGATGGGCAGATCCCCGATGATCTGGATATGCTTGCTGTTGGCGTATTCTTTCAGCGCCTGCCACTGGGTGTAGAACAGGTACTGCACAGCCTGCCAAAAGGCAATGTCTTTGGCATAGGTCCTGCGGGCAGCCTTCAGGGCGTCCGGCTCGCGCTGGCGCAGGGGATGCTCCCATTCCTGCCAGCAGACACCACCGTGTGCGTCCTTCAACGCCATGAACAGTGCGTAGTCCGGCAGCCAGAAGCGGTTTTTCCTGACGAAATCCCGGTAATCGGCCGGAGGTGACGCCAAAAGCCGCTCACAGGCAGTGCGCAGTACGGCGTAGCGCTTCTCATACAGGGCACCGTAGTTGATCTGCTCCGGCGTGCATTGCCAGTCGATGTGCTTGTACTCTTTCGGCTTCAGCAGCCCCTGCGCCGCGAGGGTGTCAAGGTCGATAAAATAGGGGTTGCCTGCGTAGGTGGAGAAGGATTGGTAGGGGCTGTCACCGTAGCTTGTCGGGCAGATGGGTAAGATCTGCCAGTATGCCTGCCCCGCTTGGGATAAAAAGTCTACGAATTGCCGTGCCTGCTGCCCCATGGTACCAATGCCGTAAGGGGAGGGCAGGCTGGAAATGGGCATTAAAATGCCGCTTGCTCTCATCCGGAAAACCTCTTTTTCTTACGGGGAGAGTTTTGTTACGCTCTCTCCCTCGATGAGTTCAAAAGGAACCACCTCATGCACGGCGGTGCCGGGTTCCTTGATTTTTTGCAGCAGAATTTTGGCACTGCGCAGGGCCAGCTGCTCTTTATTCTGGCGGATGGTCGTCAGGCGGGGGACGCTGTACTGCCCAAGGGCGATGCCGTCATACCCCGTGACGGAGATATCCTGCGGGACGCGCAGACCGTGATCCTGCAGGGCGCGTATGGCACCCAGCGCCATTAGGTCCGACATGGCGAACACAGCGGTAATATCCGGGGCAGTCTCCAACAGATGCTCCATCGCCTTGTAGCCGTCTGCAAGGGAAAAGCGCGCGTGGGCATACTGTTTATCCGTAGAGAACGGCAGCCCCAGACGCAGCATGGCCCCCTGCACACCGGCCAGACGCGATAAGCTGGGTCTTGACAGGGTGGGATCACCGCCGATCACGCCGATGCGGCGGTGGCCATGATCGTACAGATACTCAATCATACGGTCGGCAGCTGCCATATCGTCAACCGTCACGCTGGACAGATTGGAGATCTGCAGGCTGGCGGCACTGTTGGTCAGCAGCACACAGGGGATGCGCAGGCTTTCCGGCTCGGTCGTAAAATACTCAAGGTTGGAGCCCAGAAACATAATGCCGTAGGGCTTGCGCTCGGCACAGATACGCCGGGCCTGTGCGACCTCGTTGGCTTCCTCATCGATATAGTAGACAGTGGGTACATAACCGCGGTTGGCGATCTCGCTTTGCAGCTGCTCCAGAATACCTGCGAACAGCATATTCTGGGTACCCTTTACGATCAGGACGATGCCGTCATTTGCCTGCTGCTTTAAGTGCTTGGCGTTGGCGTTGGGCTCGTAATTGTGGCGGTTGACTACCTCCATTATGCGCCGGCGGGTATCCTCGCTGATGCCGGGGGCGTTGTTCAGCGCCCGCGACACTGTGCCGACTGCGAAGCCGGATTCCCGTGCAATGTCTTTGATCGTCATGGTGAAGCCTTCTTTCGGTTGTGATCAACCCTTGACTGCACCGGCCACCACGCCGTCAATGATGTACTTCTGGCAGACGAGGTAGAGCACGATGACCGGAAGGACCGTGATCATGATGCAGGCCATCATGGGGGCCATTTCTACCTTGCCGTAGCTGCCGCGGAAATACTGGATCGCCATAGGAATGGTGCGGTAGGTTTTGATATCCAGCACCAGCGTGGGGAGCAGATAGTCGTTCCACACCCACATGGTTTCAAGAATAGCGGTGGAGATCATCGTGGGCTTGAGGATCGGGCAGACCACCTGAAAGAAGATCTGCAGGGGATTGCAGCCGTCAATCATAGCGGCCTCCTCAATGGCGATGGGCATGCTCTTGACAAAGCCGGTGAACATAAACACCGCAAGGCCTGCGCCGAAGCCCAAGTAGATGATGCAGATATTGTAAGGGTTATTGAGCTTTAAGGTGTCAGCCGTCTTGGCCAGCGTGAACATGACCATCTGGAACGGTACGATCATGCTGAACACGCACAGATAGTACATACCCTTGGACAGCACACCCTGCACGCGGGTAATGTACCACGCGCACATCGAGCAGCAGAGCAGGATAAGTGCGACAGAGCTGACTGTGATAATAAAACTATACCAGAAAGAGGACAAAAAGTCCATCTCCTGAATGCCGTAGATATAGTTCTTTAAGCCCACAAAGGTATCGGCGTTGGGCAGCTCAAAGGCGTGGGTAGTGGTGATGGCGCGCTCAGTCTTTAAGGAGTTCATCAGGATCATGAATACCGGGTACAGCCATGCCACGCACAAAATACCCAGCAAAACGGACAATACCGCATTGATACGGCGGTCTTTTTTTGTTGTACCCATTATTGCTGAACCTCCTTAGAACGAGTGGCCTGCAGCTGGATCAGCGAAATCACGACCACAAACAGGAAGAATACGACAGCCTTTGCCTGGCCGATGCCCTTCCACTGGGGTCCGGAGCGGGCATAGAAGGTATCGTAAATATTGTACGCCAGCATCATCGACTGCTTGGCAGGCTCGCCGGCGGTCAGAGACAGGTTCTGGTCGAACAGCTTGAAGGAGTTGGTCAAGGTCAGGAAGGTGCAGATGGTAACGCTCGGCATAACCATGGGGATCTTGATCTTGAACAGGATCTGGCGGGAGGTAGCGCCGTCAATGCGGGCAGCCTCGATCAGGTCGGTGGGCACATTCTGCAGGCCGGCAATGTAGATGATCATCATATAACCAATCTGCTGCCAGCACATCAGAACGATCAGGCCCCAGAAGCCGTAAGTGGCATTCAGTGCCAGCAGGGGCTTACCCCAGGCGGTCAGAAGGCCATTGAGCAGGATCTGCCAGATGTAGCCCAGAACGATACCGCCGACCAGATTCGGCAGGAAAAAGACGGTACGGAATGCATTGGTGCCGCGCATGCCGCGGGTCAGCAGCAGGGCAATACCGAAGGCCAGCACATTGATCAGCACGGTGGACACCACGGTAAAGGCAGCGGTGAACCAGAACGCATGCATGAAGGTGGCATCGGACCAGATCATTTTATAGTTGCTGAGTCCCACAAAGGACACATTTTTAACGGTCGTGAATTTGCAGAAGGACAACCCTGCGCCCCAAATAAACGGCCAGACAAAGCCGATAATAAAGGCAATAAGGGTAGGCAGCACAAATACGGGCCAATAGCGCTTTATTGCTTTTTCCATGGAAAAGCACCCCTTACTTTCAAATAAAAAAAGCGGGGTGGGCGAATTTCGCCCGCCCCACTTATCGGTGTTTAAGGAATTATTTTTACGCAGCAGCGTTCAGAGCAGCCTCAGTAGCCCAGCCATCCACGAAAGCGGAGACAACAGCGTCCCAAGTGCCGGTGCCGGCAGCGTAAGCGGTCAGAGCAGAACCAACGCCGTTCTTCCAGTTCTCAGAGGGCATGGTGGAGAAGCACCAAGCCACAGGAGTCTTGCCGGCAGCAGTCAGAGCGTTGTCGACCTTGACGAACAGGTTGGGGGACTCAACGGCCTTCTTGAAGGGGATAACAAAGCCCATGTCGTTTGCCATGGCAGCGGTGCCCTCCTCAGAGGTGACGCACCAGTACATGAAGTCCAGCGTAGCCTGAATGTCATCGGCATTGGCTTCCTTGTTGACGCACCAGAAGTTCTCAGTACCGGTGCACAGACCCTGATTGGCTTCATCGCCGACGCCAATGTAGATGGGCAGCATGGTCAGATCTTCATCGGTGAAGGGCTTGCCATCGCCAACGAGGTTGTTATACTCCCAAGAACCATTCTGGAAGAAGACGGCCTCGTTGTTCAGGAACTCGTTGCGGCTGTCATCACCGGTCTTGCCTGCCAGCTCAGCGGGATCGCAGGTGGAGTTGTTGATGTACAGGTCAAAGATGTTCTTGTAATCGTCGAGGTAGGTGCCCTTGATGGCATCGGTGGTGTCAATGCCGTCTGCCTGATACTCAAAGTAGATGGGCAGGTTGGCCAGATGGGTCTTGTAGCGCCAGTCAGAGGAACCGTCCATGCCGGCGGAGGTGAAAGCGGCGAAGCCAAGCTCGTCCTTGCGGGCGGTGATGTCCTCAGCAACCTTCTTCAGGTCGGCAAAGCTCTTGATGTCCTCAGCCTTGTAGCCAGCCTTCTCGAGCAGGGTGGTGTTGGTGATCAGGCCGTAGCTCTCGATAACGTAGCCGATGCCGAGGGTGGCGTCGCCGTCCTTCAGAGCGTAGGAATCACTGGTCAGCTCACCAGCAAGAGGAGTGCCGGACAGGTCGTAGCAGTAATCCTTCCAGCTGGCCAGACCGACGGGGCCGTTGACCTGGAACAGGGTGGGCGCATCGCTCTTGGCCATCTCGCTCATCAGGGTGGTCTCATACTGACCGGAGGCGGCGGTAACGACCGTTACGGGAACACCGGTCTCCTCGGTGTACTTCTTGGCCAGATTCTGCCAAGCCTCATCCTGCTCGGGCTTGAAGTTCAGGTAGTAAACCTTGCCTGCGGCGGTAGAGGTAGCGGCGGCGCTGCTAGCAGCTTCACTGGAAGCAGCGGCTTCACTGGAAGCAGCGGCAGTGCTGCTGGAGCTGGCGGCGCCACCGCCGCAGCCAACCAGCAGACCGGCAGTCATAGCGGCTGCCAGGGTCAGGGATAAAGTCTTTTTTGTCTTCATGTTTTTTCCTCCTTCTAAAGAAAAACATTTTGAAACAAATTTGTGTGTCCGTTCCGGAAACGGTTCCGTATCGGATTGACATAATAATATCCCAATTCCAATGAAAAATCAATAGAAAAATAGCAAAAACAACTAACTTTGTTGAATTACACGAAGAATTGCATTGTGATTTGGTAAATATAGCCAAAGAATTGTGGCGTGATCGCGGAAACGGTTCACCGACGCAGGCAAAAAGCTGACCGCCACGCAGACAGAAAGATTCCTATCCATTGTTTCGATGCAATCACAGTATCTCATTGCAGAAAGAATTCCTATTATTTCCGGTATTCCCGTGGCGTCATCCCAAAATGCGCTTTAAACTCTCTATTAAAATAGGAGAGGTTTTCAAACCCGCACTGCTCGGAAATGCTCAAAATGGTGTCCTCTGTTGTGCGAAGTGCCTCGGCGGCAGCGTTGAGACGATATTCCCGCAAAAAGATGATAAAGGTCTGTCCGGCCATCTGGCGGAACCACCGCATAAAGTGATTGGGGCTGCACTGACACAGCGCGGCGGCGTCCGCCACACAGACAGGCTCGCTGTAATGGGCCGAGATCCATTGCAGTACTGCCCGCAGCCGCTGGGTGTTTGCCTTTTCAGCGGGGGGCAGCGCCTTGCTTTGGGCAATCAGCAGCGCCAAAAACCGCAGCAGCGCCCCCTTGATGCAAAGCTCATAGCCAAACTGCTTGCAGCGGTTGGCCTCCTCGGCCTCCTTGAGGCAGTCGGCAGCCTGCGGATACCAAACTTCGTCCGGGGTGATATGCTCCGGCAGCGCCAGCCGCCCGCTTTGCAGCGGCAGCAGATATTTTTCCGCACAAAGATCCTCCGCACCGCCGAGAAGCTCAACATCGAAGATGATGTTTTCGTATTCCATCGTGCAGCTTTCGGCCTGCCGTATCGCGTGAAGGGTGCCCGGCGTCAGCACAAAGATGTCCCCGCTTTGTGCCGTACAGACCTGCGCACCGGTCTGCACAAGGCCGCTGCCGCGCTTTATATAGATCAGCTCCATGCTGTCCTGCCAGTGTACAGCCACCTGCCGAAAGTCCCCCGGTATCGTGCAGGGGTAGATATTGAACGGAAATCGCACTTCGCCATGGTGCTTGGTTTCCTGCAGAGAAGATCGATTGTCCATGGTTTTTTCCTCCTGATGTTAGGATAGTACCATATTTTGCAGTGAATGCGCAAGTTTTTTCTTGTTTTGTGTGGTATACCTTAGGTACAGAGAGAAACTCTGGTCGTCACAGTAAAGGAGGACTTGTTTATGAACTTTACCGAAATGCTGCAAAGCTACACCGGCAAACCGCTGGCCGACTGCACGAATCAGGAGCTGTATCTGGCCCTGCTGGAGATCGTCCGGCACAAGAGTGCCGATAAGGTGCAGCCTGTCACTGGGCGTAAACTGTATTATATCAGCGCCGAATTTCTGATCGGCAAGCTGCTGTCCAATAACCTTATCAATCTGGGTCTCTACGATGATGCCCGCACTGCCCTCGCCGCTGCCGGCAAGAGCCTTTCTGAGATTGAGGAGGTCGAGCCGGAGCCGTCTTTGGGCAATGGTGGTCTGGGTCGTCTGGCGGCCTGCTTCCTTGATTCGCTGGCAACGCTCGGCCTGCCGGGTGACGGCGTAGGTCTGCGCTATCATTTCGGCCTGTTCCATCAGTCCTTTGAGAACGGTCTGCAGAACGAGAAGCCCGATCCGTGGCTTACCGCCCACAGCTGGGCAGAGAAAACCGACATTACCTATCCCGTGCAGCTGGCCGGCAAGGAATACACGGCCCGCCTGTACAAGCTGGCTGTCACCGGCTACGGCGCGCGCACCAATACGCTGAATCTTTTCGATCTGGACAGCATTGACGAGAGCATCGTGCATGACGGCATTGCCTTTGACAAGACCGACATTGACAAGAACCTCACGCTGTTCCTCTACCCGGACGATTCCGATGAGGCAGGCCGCCGTCTGCGCGTGTACCAGCAGTACCTGATGGTCTCCGCCGGTGCGCAGCTGATCCTTGCAGAGTGTGCTGCGCGCGGCTGCGATTACCACGATCTGGCAGATTACGCAGCCATCCAGATCAACGATACCCATCCGAGCATGGTCATTCCTGAGTTGATCCGTCTGCTGGGCGAGAAGGGCATCGAGTTTGAGGAAGCCGTTGAGATCGTCACCAAGACCTGCGCCTACACCAACCATACGATTCTGGCAGAGGCGCTGGAGAAGTGGCCGCGCGCTTATCTGGATGCCGTTGTGCCGCAGCTGATGCCGATCATTGAAAAGCTGGACGAGCTGGCCCGCACCCGCACCGAGGACGAGAGCCTTGCCATTATCGACAAGGATGATCGGGTACACATGGCGCACATGGACATCCACTTTACCCACTCCACCAACGGCGTGGCAGCCCTGCACACCGAGATCCTGAAAAACTCCGAGCTGCATGGCTTCTATGAACTGTACCCCGAGAAATTCAACAACAAGACCAACGGCATCACCTTCCGCCGCTGGCTACTGGAATGCGACCCGCGCCTGACGCAGGTGCTGGAAAAGCACATCGGCTCCGGCTTCCGCAAGGATGCCGCCGAGTTGGAAAAGCTGCTGGCGTTTGCAGGCAATGAGGTTGTGCTGAATGAGCTGACCGCCGTAAAGACCGCCAACAAGCAGGAGCTGGCAGACTGGCTGCTGCGCACCCAGAATGTCACGGTGAACACGAAGGCTGTCTTTGATATTCAGTCCAAGCGCCTGCATGAGTACAAGCGCCAGCAGCTGAACCTGCTCTACCTCATCCACCAGTATTATGAAATCAAGGCAGGGCACCTGCCCGCTGTGCCGCTGGTCAGCATCTTTGGCGCCAAGGCGGCACCGGCCTACATCATCGCCAAGGACATCATCCACGCACTGCTGACCTTCTCCAAGGTCATTGCGCAGGACCCCGAGGTTTCCCCGTGGCTGCAGGTGGTGTTTGTCGAGAATTACAATGTGACGGCAGCCGAAAAGCTGATCCCTGCATGTGATCTGTCCGAGCAGATCAGCCTTGCCTCCAAGGAGGCATCGGGCACCGGCAACATGAAGTTCATGCTCAACGGCGCGCTGACCCTTGGCACGATGGACGGCGCGAATGTCGAGATCAGCCAGCAGGTCGGGCAGGAGAATATTTATATCTTCGGTCAGACCTCCGATCAGGTCATCCACCGCTACGATGCAGGGGATTATAGTGCTGCCCAGTGGTATGAGGGTGACCCCAACATCCGCCGCGCCGTGGATTTCCTGACCAGCCCGCAGATGCTGGCCGCCGGGCATGAGGAAAACCTCAAGCGCCTGCAGAATGAGCTGATCCACAAGGATTGGTTCCAGACCCTGCCGGACTTCAACGCCTATGTTGTTCGCAAGGGACAGGCGCTCAGCGACTACGCCTGCGACCCGATGGGCTGGCGGCGTAAGTGCCTTATCAACATTGCTAAGGCAGGCTTCTTCTCCAGTGACCGCACCATTGCGGAGTACGACCGCGACATCTGGCATCTGGGCAAATAATACCAAATCGAGTGGGAGGCTTTCTTAAATAGAGAGCCGACCTCTCACACCACCGTGCGTACCGATCGCACAATACAAAAGAGGCATTCCGGCGATGCCTCTTTTGTTATTGTAGGAAAAGATTGATTCCCTGTGGCGGTCACAGCGTTTTGAAGCGGGTGGGGGAGATGCCGTATTCCTGCTTGAAGACCCACCCATGGATGCCCAGTGCCTACAATAAGAAGGAGAGTTGAACCTATGAGCGAGCAAAAATCTCTGCGCGAGACCCCCTGCGGCACGATCTGCGGCACCGACTGCCAGTGGCCCGGCGTGGCTGCCTATAAGGGGATTCGCTACGCCACAGCCGAGCGCTGGGCTTACCCCGAGGCTGTGACCCACTGGGACGGCGTCTATGAAGCCACCGCCTACGGTGCCTGCTGCTACCAGCCGCGCTCCTTTTACAATGAGGCCGAGATGCCGAAATTGGTCTGGACGATGCTGACCAACAAAGTGGTCGGCGAATAACCGCTGTATAAGCAATGCGCACACGACTCTCAACGAGAATTGTGTGCGCATTGTTTTTTGCATTTCTACATCAATTATCACGATAAAAAGCCGTATGCCGGCAATTCCGGCATACGGCAATAGGATACTATACGGGATTTTACTTCTTGATCTTGATCAGCTGGGCGTTGATGCTGTTCAGGAACTTATCGCCCAAGGAGGAATCGGGCATCATCTCGCACATGACCTTGGGGCTCATCTTCTTGAGCATATCCCACATGCCGACACCCGGCTCGATGGAGAAGTTGGTGGTCAGCTTGACGGCTTTTGTCACGATGGCAAAGGCTTCCTCATTGTGGGCCAGATCGTCCAGACTGTCGTTGACATTGTAGTAGCCCTCGGGGAATTCCATCGGCGCATCTAGATCCAGACTGCCTACCTGCTGGAACCAGTTGGCAACGCCCTCGACATGTTCGGTGAATTCGGGCAGAACATAGCTGGCGGGCTCCTTCTCCACCTTTTCCAGCGTGATGCAGTCGCGGGCATCCTCGGTGATGGCCATCAGGGTGTTGAAGCCGGGCTGCAGGGCAACCTCAAAGCGGAAGATACGGTGAGCCTGCTGCTTGCCGATCACCTTGCCGTTCAGGAACAGCGTGACCTCGTCCTGATTGGAGTAAACCTTGACCTCGATGGTTTCGCCGGCGCGCTGGGCATAGCGGCGGCCCACGATGTGAACCATCGGCTCCTGAGACCAGTACGCCTGATAGAGGTAGAAGCTCTCCTTGCGGGTCTTACGGTCGATGGTAACCAGACCCTTGTTGTTGCGGCCGCCGACGCCGCCCTCGTTACGGGCTGCGCAGCCGAAGTCGAACATATTCCAGACATGGGTGGCCCAGACCCAAGGACGCTCCTCAAAGACCTGCGCCATATGCTCATGGTAGAGGGTCTGGTACTCCTCGCTGTAATCCTTGCGCTGCGGGTTGCTGCTGTGCCAGTTCACAATGCCCTCACAGCCGTACTCGGACACGCCAAGGCAGATGTCAGGGTGCTCGGCATGGAATTTATCCAGCCACGGGCCGTTGTCCTCAATCTTGCCGCCATACCAGCCAAAGTAGTGGTTGTAGCTTTCCACATCGGTGATGTGGTGCATGGGACCCTCGGTCGGGGTGTGGGAAACATGGGCGATGGTAGTCAGGCGGGTCGGGTCAAGCTCCTTGACCAGCTTCTGCAGGTCGTGGTGGCGATCGACCAGCTCCTGACTGATGCCGCCAATGAGGATCTCGTTGGAGATGCCCCAGAACATGATGGAAGGGTGGTTGTAGTTCTGAATGACCAGCTCCTTCATCTCCTGACGGCAATGCTCATGGGCAGCGTCACCGGGCTTGAATACGCTGATGAAGGGAATCTCAGCCCAGACGGCGAAGCCCAGCTGGTCGCAGGCATCGTAGAAGTCCTGACTGTGCTGATAGTGGGCCAGACGAATCGTGTTGGCACCCAGATCCTTGATGATCTGCGCGTCCTCATAATGATCCTCAGCGGTCAGGGCATTGCCCTTGTACAGCCGGTCCTGATGGCGGGAAACGCCGCGCAGTGGGGTAGCCACACCGTTGATGGAGAAGCCGCCGTCAGGAGTGACCGCAAAGCTGCGCACACCGGCGTTGAGGATGATCTCGTCATAGGTCTCATTGCGGCGGTTCAGACGGGCGGTGACGGTGTAGAGGTTCGGCTCGTCCATGCTCCACAGCACGGCCTCGGGGACATGCAGAGTGACAGCCGTGTTGTCAGAGGGGCGCACGGCACCGGCAATCTCCCAGCCGTAGGGGTCCTCAAGAATGTACTGGACGGTAAAGTCGTCACCGGCGTTGGTGACAAAGGCCTGCACGGTGAAGTCCGCGCCGCCGTCCTCGGTCGGCTTGGGGGTGACCATGATGCCGGGGCCGCCGTAATAGTCCAGATCAAAGTGAGTCTCGGGGACGCTGATCAGGTTGACACCGCGGTACAGGCCGCCGTAGAAGGTAAAGTCAGCGGAGGCGGGGTACATCGTGGGGGTATCCTCGTTGCTGACCTCAATGCTGATCTCATTGTCACCGGCAACGCAGAGGTCGGTGATGTCCGCGCGGAAGCAGGAGTAACCGCCCTCATGGGTCACGGCGTCCTTGCCGTTGATGCGCACGGTAGCTTTCAGGGCTGCGGCGGGAATCTCAACATACAGACGGCCGCCGGCCAGCGGCTGGGTGGGTGCCTTGAAGGTGCGGGTGTAGACTGCAGTGGTGCGCAGATAGCTGCCGTTGCCGTCCATGCCGTCTACGGCGTTCCATGTATGGGGCAGGTTGACGGTCTCGGTTTCACGCTCACCCTTGGGGAAGCTGAGGGTCCAGCCTTGGTTGAGGGAATACAGATTTCTCATGAAAAAATCTCCTTTCGGTGTTTGCCTTAGGGGCTTTGTTCTTGTCTCATTCTGTAATCAGTGTACCATGAAAGCAGCAGGGCAGGGTAGAACATTTTTAAGACGGAATCGTATTTTTTTGCTGTGATTTCTCACATTTTCCTATGTGCAAGGTGCAGATCAATGGCCCAGCATTGCTTTCTTTTCGCGTCGGTATTGGGTCGGCGTAGTGCCGAGCTGTTTTTTGAAAATCTTGGTAAAGTAGTTCACATCCAGAATACCAACTGCAGCAGCCACGGCGGCAATGCTGCGGTCGGTTGTGGCCAACAGCACGGCTGCACGGTCAACACGCTGGGAGTTGATGTAATCCACAATGGTGGTGCCGGTGTCCTGCTTAAAGAGACTGGACAAGTACGACGGGCTGATAAAGCACATGGCGGCAAGGCTTTTCAGCGACATCTGCTCGGCCAGATTCAGGTTGATATGGTTGATGACCTTTTGCACAAGCGGCGTGTAATTCTTGACCGAGTAACGCTGCACATAGGCGCAGTACTGGCGCACCATGTCCCAGACCATCGAGGTATCATTCAGATCTGTGATGGCCTCGATCTGCGCGGCATAGCGGGCGGATATCTTGTCGATATAATACGGGTGTACCTTGCCGCGCTCGATTGCCTTGCGCATCAGGGTGTTCATAATGGTCATCTTGGTCTTGATCTGGTACAGTGTGCCGCGAAACCGCCCGTTGTAGGTATACCGCCCCATCTGGTGGCAGACATTGAGGGCTGCATCTACATCGCCGCGGCTTACGGCGTCGAACAGCCTGTTTTCTGCGGCGTAGCGCTCCTCCAGCATGGACTGCGGCAGCTCCTGCTCAAAGCTCGGTTCCCGAAAGCATCGTGTGTCGAGCGCAATGTTCAAGGGCAGGAACTCCCGCTTTTCGACCACGCGGTATTCATCGGCAGGCATCATCAGGCCCACGATCGTACTGATGGTAGAGACAAAGTGTTCGCTCTGCACCACGCGAACACTGCTGTAATAGCTCTGCACGACCTCGCAGGCTTCCTCCCCAATATACTTGCGTATCCAGTTGCTGGTTTCCTTTGTGCGGGTGCCGTTGGTCCAAGGACCCATCACGAATACAGCCTCCGGCTCATCGGGGATGCGGAACATCGCGTATTGCAGTTCAAATATATCCTCTGAAATGGTCAGCACATGCTCAGCGGTGTTTTCAATCAGCAGCTTGCCGAATGCCTCCCAATCAAACTGGGGGTCCAATGCCTTGCGCAGACCATAGTCAAAGTCCTCCAGCCCGGTAAAGGGGGCAGCGACCCGCAGGCATTTGATATCATAACCGGTGGCCAGTCTTTTCAGCACAAGCAATGGGTCCAACTGCATAAAAGACACCTCACATCATAAATTTCTGCTTTCATTATAGCGGATACCGCCGTGGCTTGCAAGGCATACCAAACAACCGACCGCAGCGCAATTTTTGCATGCAGCGGTCGGTTGTTACAGGCATAGTTATTTTTTGCGGTTGCGGTGCTCTGCCACATAGCGCATGATGGGCGGCATGACAACCGCCAGCAAAATCAGCACGGCCAGCACCCAGCCGCTCGGGGTCTCATGGTTGGGGTTGAACAGCAGTTGCATAATATCCATAGTAAGCAGCCTTTCTTTTTTCAAGAAATCACAGTTCGATCATACCGTTTTCATCCGGCGGCATCGGAATGACCGTTATGGCATCAATGATGGTCATGGCAATGGAAATACCCGTCCAGCAGGTGAGCAGATAGAATATGCCGGTCACCCATTGTTTGGCATAGAAGCGGTGTGCGCCAAAGATACCCAAGATGCACAGACGCAGATAGGTTTTACGGCTCACCTTTTGCCGCACACGGTTGGCGCGCACATTGAAAAACGCATCAATGGCGTGCCAGATCGGGCCGTGCCTGCCGGTGTCCGCAATACCGTTTTCCTCCCGCAGAGAGTTGAGCTGATCCTGCGCAATGGCAATATCAACAGCAGTCGGCTTTTCGTTCTTCTCGGATGTCTGGTTCTGATCGTTCAATGCGGTATCTCTCCTAACAAAAAAGGGAAGCCGCACCGCCGAGGCGGGCGGCTTCCTGTGTGAGCTGCTTTAAGTATACTATAGGGAGGACTGCTATGTCAATTAAGCCTGCTCGCTCATAGCTGCAGCCTTGATCTTGACGATCTGGTCCTGAATCTCAGCCATCTTTTCCTTGCTCAGGGGGTAGAACTTCATGGCGATCAGGTTGCAGATCAGGCCAAGGGAGATCATACCGAAGGCGAGGAAAACAATGCCGGCGCGCAGCTGCGGGGTGACAACGTCGCCCAAGCTGGGGTTGTGGTCAACAAAGCCGCAGGCGGCAAAGACAATACCGGCGATCATAGGGGCGAAAGAAGAAACCAGCTTGTCAACGAAGCTGAACAGGGTGCCCATCAGACCGGGAACATAACGACCGGAACGATAGACTTCGTAGTCGGCGCAGTCAGCGGTCATGGGGATGACGATATTGCCGGAAATACCCTGGCAGCCGGCCAGCAGAACAGACAGACCAATGTGGGCGATTGTGAAGAAGCCCCAGTTCAGAGCGCCGGTGGCAGGGTCTGTGGTCATGGTGGTAGGATCGCCGAAGAACCACAGGCAGCCCAGCAGGATGTTAATGATCAAGCCGCCGATGGAGCCGATGACCATAGCCTTTTTCTGGCCCAGACGGGTAGCCAGCAGAGAAACGGAGAGGAAGGTCAGGATAACGCCGGGAACCATGGTCAGGGCGGTAACAGTACCCTGCAGCTTGATAGAGCCGGCCATGCAGGCGAACATGGCAACGCCAACGGCACTGGACTTGGCTTGTGCGCCGAGCTTGTCAGTAGAGGCAGACAGGATCAGCATCTGAATGGCGCGGTTGTTCTTGAGGGTATCCCAGTAGTCTTTGAGACCAATCTTGACAGCCTTGCCGGTGCCGAAGAACTCGGGACGATCCTTGGGGGTGATGGCAATGACAGCAATGATGGTGAAAAACAGAGACATAAAGGCAGACAGCATCCAGAACTCGTGGAAGAACTCAACAGAGGTGTAGTTGCCAACATCGGCGTACTTGTCAGCAATGTTGGAAACGATGATAGCGAGCGCAGTAAACAGAACGGTGTTGAACACGCCGTCGAAGGAGGCAAACATGGGGCGCTGCTTCGGGTCGTTGGTCAAGCAGCTCTGGGCGCTCTTGGTAACAACGCACTGGCAGGTGTAGCCAAGGTAGAACAGGCAGCACATAACGAGGAAGAAGGCAAAGCGGACAGGACCCTCGGGCAGCTTGTGGGTGACGTGGAACATGATGTAGCTGGTCACGAACAGGACAGCCTGGCCGATGACGATAAACGGACGGTTCTTGCCGAACTTGCCGTTGGTCTTGTCAACCATAAAGCCAACGAACGGGTCGGTGACGCCGTCCCACAGACGCATCATCATCAGGAAGCTGGAGGCGATCACCATGCTGACGCCGACAAAGCCCAGCAGGTAGAAGGTGCAGTAGTTCATGAACATCAGGTAGACGTTCGTGGCGGTGTTGTTCATGGCGAAGCCCGCAATACGCCAAAGCGGAACGCGGTGAATGCCGTTGCTTTCGTAGTCCTTGTCGTAATACTTGTCAGGCAAGGTTCTCAGTGTAGCCATAGTTAATTACTCCTTCTTTTTCGTGTTGCGCCCGGCAGCCTGCGGCGCGGTGGGCGCATCGGGGGCAGAGACCGATGCGCCTTGCTGCAGGCAGGGCTGGCAACTTTGTGTCTATATTATGAATACATTTTTAAAAAAGCGTTAGTAATATCTTTAGGTTTTAGAGTAAAAAACGCTTATTATTCCCCATGTGTATAAAACTTTTGTATATTGTTCACAAAAGCATGCTTGTGCATTATATAATGTAGCTGCTTGTATGATTTCAGCCGTTACTGTAAAATTGTACGGTTTTGCCGCAAAATCCTACTCACGCAAGAAGATACGGCTGTGGCATAATGAAGATGACAATAGCAGTGCAGCTGCGGCTGCCGGGCAGAACTGCGCCAAGTATCATTTTACGAGGAGAAAATACCATGCAAAACAAATCTTTGCTGTACCCCTGTGAATCCAGCGCCCGCCGTGTAGTCAGCCTCGACGGCATGTGGCGTTTCGCCTTCGACCCGCAGGGTCAGGGTGTGGACAAGGGCTGGACTATGGCCCTGCCCGAGAGCATCACCATGCCGGTGCCTGCATCGTTCTGCGATTTCTTTACCGATAAGGACTCCCGCGAGTATTGCGGTGATTTCTGGTATGAGACCGACTTCTTTGTCCCCGGCGAGTGGGAGGGCAAGGACATTGCCGTTCGCTTCGGCTCGGTGACCCACCATGCCCGCATCTTTGTAAACGGCGTCGAGGTCACAGCGCATGAGGGCGGCTTCCTGCCCTTTGACGCTGCCGTCACCGACATCGTGCGCTATAACCAGCATAACCATCTGGCCGTTCTGGCAAACAATGAGCTGAACGAGACCATGCTGCCCGCCGGACGCACGACCACCCTGTCCAACGGCAAAAAAATGGCCATGCCTTACTTTGACTTTTACAACTATGCCGGCATCCACCGCCCTGTCAAGCTGATGGCGCTGCCCAAGGAGCGCGTACTGGACTTCAGCGTAGTACACAGCATCAGCGGCACCGACGCCGATGTTGCCTACACCGTTACAACGAACGGTGACCATGCCGTCTGCGTGGATGTGTATGACGGTGCAGAAAAGGTCGCACATGCCGATGGCAAGAGCGGCACGCTGCATATCGAGAATGTCAGGCTGTGGAATGTCCACGCTGCCTACCTGTACAGCTTTGTCATCCGCATCACCGACGGCGAGACCGTTGTGGACGAATACCATGAGAAGATCGGCATCCGCACCTTTGAGATCAAGGACGGCAACTTCCTTTTGAACGGCAAGGCCGTCTATCTGCGCGGCTTCGGCAAGCATGAGGACGCCGACATCCGCGGCCGCGGTCTGGATCTGGCCACCGTCAAGCGCGATTATGAGCTGATGAAGTGGATCGGTGCCAACTGCTTCCGCACCAGCCACTACCCCTACGCCGAGGAGCTGTACCAGATGGCCGATGAGGAGGGCTTCCTTGTCATCGACGAGGTTCCCGCCGTTGGCTTTATGGAAAGCACGATGAATTTCCTGTCCGCCAGTCAGGGCAACGGCAAGAAGGTCGGCTGGTTTGAGAAGGAGACCACCCCGCAGCTGCTGGAGAACCACAAGGCTGCACTGATCGACATGATCAACCGCGACAAGAACCACGCCAGCGTCATTGCGTGGAGCATCCTGAATGAGCCCCAGTGTACGAGCGAGGGCACCGAAGCCTACTTCAAGACGCTGTTTGATCTGGCACATGAGATCGACCCCCAGAAGCGTCCGCGCACCTATGCCATCGTAATGATGAGCCTGCCCAACAACAGCAAGGGCCAGCAGTTTGCCGACTTTATCAGCCTGAACCGCTACTATGGCTGGTATGTCATGGGCGGCATGAACATTGTGGATGCCGAGGCTGCCTTCCGCAGAGAGATGGACGGTTGGAGCATGGTCCTGCACGGCCGCCCGATGATCTTTACCGAGTACGGCGCCGACACGATGCCCAGCGAGCATAAGCTGCCCAGCGTCATGTGGAGTCAGGAATACCAGAACGAATATCTGGACATGAACCATGCTGTGTTTGACAGCTATGATTTTGTCAAGGGTGAGCTGGTCTGGAACTTTGCAGACTTCCAGACGACCGAGGGCATCATGCGCGTCAACGGCAACAAGAAGGGTATCTTTACCCGCCAGCGCCAGCCCAAGGATGCCGCGTTCCACTTCCGCGCCCGCTGGACGAGCCTGCCGGTGGACTACAAGGCAGACAAATAAACCGTAAACCACCTAGCGGGTACCGCCTTTTGCGCGTACCCGCCTTTTGCATTCGGAAAGGAGCCTCAACATGCCCAAGGCATCAACGCGAATCAAAACCTATCGCAACGCAAATGGCCCCGTTGTCTCCACGGTCGATCGCCGTGTTTTTGAGCAGGACGGTCTGACCTTCAAGGATATTGACGGCAGCGGTACACTCTCCGCTGTAAACGACTGGCGCAACACCCCTGCCGAGCGCGCCGCCGCCTATGTAAAGGTGCTGAGCGTCAAGGAAAAGATCGCCCAGCTGTTCATTTCCGACTGGCGGATGGCCAAATACCCCATGACCGGCCCGATGGCCGCCATGTACAAGGACATGGAGCGCAAAACCGATGCGTACGGCATCCTTGACGAGGGCGAGTTCCGCGGCAAGACGATCTTCGGCGAACAGCATCTGCCCAGCACCACCACCCTATTGAAGGAGTGGTTCAACCGTCATGTGATCCTGCGCGCCAATGCCACCCCCGCTGATATGGCTGACTGGATGAACGAGGCCCACGCTGTCTGTGAGCAGTGCGAGCATTTTATCCCTGTGGCAGCTGCGTCCAACTCCCGCAATGAGAACGGCGAGCTGGTCTTTGGCATGAACGATGCCGGCGGCGTGCTGGCCACATGGCCGGGAACGCTGGGCATTGCCGCTGCAGTCAAGGGCTACCGCATCGACCTTGTTGACAAGTTTGCCGCCACGGTGCGCAGGGAATGGAACGCCTGCGGCCTGCGCAAGGGCTACATGTACATGGCCGATACGATGACCGACCCCCGCTGGCAGCGCACCTACGGCACCTTTGGCGAGGACCCTGCACTTATCAGCGAGATCATGACCCATATCATTCCCGGGATTCAGGGCAGTGCGCAGGGCGTGACCGCTGACGGCGTGGCCGTAACCACCAAGCATTTCCCGGGCGGCGGTGCCCGCGAAAACGGCTTTGACCCCCATTATGCTGCAGGGCAGTGGAACGTATACGCCACACCGGGCAGTCTGGAAACCTATCATCTGCCGCCCTTTGCCGCAGCGGTCAAGGCGGGGACTGCCTCCGTCATGCCGTACTACTCAAAGCCGGCCGCCGCAAAAAGCGAACCGCAGCACGACCTGCAGGGCAATGCCATCGAGATGGAACCCTACGGCTTCGCCTACAACCGCTATTTTATCGACACGATGCTGCGCGGTCAGATGGGCTTTACCGGCTACATCAACTCCGACACCGGCATCGCCCACAATATGGCATGGGGCGTGGAAATGCTCGATGTGCCTGAGCGCATCGGCTTTGCCGTCAACCACGCCGGCGTGGACATCATCAGCGGCCTGTTTGACAATGACGCCGGGCAGCAGGCCTACGACCGCGCCCATACTGACTACTACGACACCCACCCGATCCCGCAGGGCTTTACCAAAGACCAGCTTGTGCTGACCGATGAGGCACTGGACCGCGCTGTGACCCGCACCCTGACCGAGCTGTTTGCCCTCGGCATGTTTGAGAACCCCTTCCGCGACCCGGAGGGAGCCGAGCGTGTGGTTGCTGATCCCGCCGACCGCGCCGCCGCAGCCGAGGCCCACCGCCGCAGCGTAGTACTTTTGAAAAATGACGGCACACTGCCGCTTTCCTCCGAAAGGAGGATCTATGCCGAGGCGTTCCTGAAGAATCCCGAGCAGGCAAAGGCCGCCACGCAGGCGCTGCGTGCTGAGCTTGCGGACTGCACACTGGTCGATGACCCTGCCGAGGCCGATGCGGCGCTGCTCTTTGTCTCGCCGTCCTCCGGTGAGTATTTCAACGCTACGCCGGGCTATCTGGAGCTGGATATCTGCGAAAACAAGACGGTCCATAATGTGGATGCTGAGGGCCGCCCCACCGCCGAGAGCCACACCGAGACGACCCTGTCCGGTGCAGGACGGTTGGCAGAGATTGCTGCAGCAGTACATGCCCACGGCGGCAAGGTGATCTCCAACATCAACTTCACGATGGCCTGGCAGGTAGGCAATGTGGAGCGCCTCAGCGATGTGCTGCTGGCCGGCTTTGACACCTATCGTGATGCCACGCTCGATGTCATCTTCGGCCGCTTTGTTCCCACGGGCAAGCTGCCCATTACGCTGCCGCGCAGTGATGAAGTGCTGGCCGTCAATGAGGCAGGCGTCTGCGTAAGCCCCAACGATGTTCCGGGCTTTGCCAAGGACCGTTATATGCCGGATGCCCTCAAGGATGAAAACGGCAAGGCCTACGCCTACCGCGATGCAGCCGGGCATTATTACGAATACGGCTTCGGCTTGTAATGATTGCCGATATAGAGTAGAATAAAGATATTTATGGCGGCATCGCAGCCAATGCGCGGTGCCGCCTTTTTGAAGGAGTGTTGTAAGTGACTGCCGCAAAAACCAGAGATATGGGCACAGGCAGCGTACCCAAGCTGCTGCTGCAGCTTGCGCTGCCCGCTGTTGTGGCGCAGGTGGTGAACCTGCTGTATAACATTGTGGACCGCATTTACATCGGCCACATGGCTGATGTAGGTGCCGCCGCGCTGACCGGCGTGGGCCTGTTCACACCAATTCTGATGCTGATCACCGCCTTTGCGATGCTGTGCGGTTCCGGCGGTGCGCCGCGCGCCGCCATCGCCATGGGGCGCGGGGACAATAAAGCTGCTGAAAAGATCATGGCCAACTGCTTTACGCTGCTGCTGATTCTGGCTGTTGTTCTGACCGCTGTTTTTTATCTGGCGGCCCCCAGCCTGCTGGTGCTGTTTGGTGCCAGCGCCAACACGCTGCCCTTTGCGCTGGATTATGCCCGCATCTATGTCTTGGGCAGTGTGTTTGTGCTGATCGTGCTGGGCATGAACCCCTTTGTTACCACACAGGGCTTTGCCGCCTTCAGTATGCTGACCACCGTGATCGGCGCTGTATGCAACATCATTCTTGATCCGATCTTTATCTTTGTGCTGAATATGGGTGTGAAGGGCGCTGCAACCGCCACCATCATCAGCCAGGCCGTGGGTGCGCTGTGGGTGCTGAAATTTCTGACTGGAAAGCGCACAAAATTAAAGCTGCGTGCCAAGGATATGCCGCTGCAGGGGCGGATCATCCTGCCCTGCCTTGCACTGGGCGTGTCCACCTTTGTGATGATTGCCACCGAGAGCATTTTGTCCATCAGCTTCAACTCGAGTCTTGCGCGCTACGGCGGGGATCTGGCCGTGGGCGCCATGACCATCATCACCAGCGTATCCCAGCTTCTGTCCATGCCGCTGCAGGGCATCTGTCAGGGCGGCCAGCCGCTGATGAGCTTTAACTACGGCGCCGGCAAGACCGACCGCGTGAAGCAGGCCTTCCGGCTGCAGTTCGGCTTCTGCGTGGCGTTGGCGGCCCTGTTCTGGGTCGTCAGCATGCTGGCCCCGCAGGTTTTGGCGGGCATCTTCACCACCGACCCGGAGCTTGTCAGCTACACGGCGTGGGCCATGCGCATTTATATGGCGGGTATCTTCTCCTGCGGCTTTCAGGGCTCCTGCCAGCAAAGCTTTGTGGCGCTGGGGCAGGCTAAGATCAGCCTGTTTATGGCCTGCCTGCGCAAGCTGATCCTGCTGATCCCGCTGATTTTTATTCTGCCGCACTGTATGCCCGACAAGGTTTTCGCCGTCTTTCTGGCCGAGCCGGTCAGCGACATTATCGCCGCCGCCGTGACGAGCATCGCCTTCTTCACCCGGTTCAATAAGATCCTCGCGGGCGCGCCGAAAAGTAATACGCAGCCGATGTAATGGTACTTAGGGCATCAATGCGCTGCCAGCAGTAAAATACACGGCCTATTTCACCAATTTCATCCTGTTTCAGAATGCGGGCGGCCGCTATAATGGTAGCAACATCAGCAAGATAACCTGCTGATGCGGATGTTACCGCGGCCGCGGTCCAGCGGCCAGCGTTCTGAAGGAGGAACAAAATCTATGGCTATCATCATTGCTGCAGCCGTGGCAGCGGCTCTCATCGTATTCTGCTTTCTCTGCTATAAGAAAGCCCCGCCCACTCAGGCGATCGTTGTGACAGGTCTCGGTCTGGCCCGTCCCAAGGTCGTATGCGGCCGCGGCGTTTTTGTCCTGCCCGTTGTGCAGCGTGCCGACCGGCTGAACATGCGCCTTTTGAAAATTGATGTCAAGACGCCGGAAACGGGCGTCAAAACCAAGGAGGGCGTTTCCCTCTGGCTGGACAGCGTAGTCACTGTGCAGGTCTATAGCGAAAACTCAACCGTCTCGGATGATGAAGTTCGCGCAGCCGGGTATGATGACATCAAAAAGTACATCAACTCCCGCCAACAGTCTGCGATCTCGAACTTTCTCGGAATGGACGAGGTACATATCAATGAAAAGATCAACGATGTGCTGCAGGGCAACCTGCGTGAGATCGTCAGTGAGATGACGGTCGATCAGATCCTGACCAACCGCAAGCAGATGGCAGTCAGCGTGGTCGAAAACGCCCGCCCTGACCTTGCCAAGATGGGTCTGGAGGTTGTGACCTTCAATGTGCAGGATGTCAAGGACGCTGTGGATGCGATGGGGCATAACCATGGCGTCATCGAGGCCATCGGTGTGGAGCAGGAGGAGCTTGTGAAAAAGCGTGCCTCCATTGCCAAGGCCGAGGCTGAGCGCGATGTATCCTGCGCCAAGGCTGCCGCCGCTATGGCCGCCAACGAAAAGGAGATCGAAGCCCAGACTGCCATTGCCAAGCGCAACAATGAGCTGGAGCTGGCAAAGTCCAAGCTGAAGGCCGAGGCCGACAAGGCTGCTGCCGATGCACAGGCCGCCGGTATGATCCAGACCAACCTGCGTGCCCGTGAGGTCAAGGAGTCCGAGGCAGACGCCGAGATCGCCAAGCAGAAAAAGATGGTCGATCTGGCCGCGCAGGAGGCAGAGGTCCAGCAGCGCAAGCTGGACGCCGAGGTTCGCAAGCAGGCCGATGCCGAGCTTTACCGCCGCCAGAAGGAGGCCGAAGCGCAGAAGTATGAGGCCGAGCGCGCCGCCGAGGCTGCAAAGTTTGCCAAGCAGCAGGAGGCCGAAGGCATTGCACTGGTCGGCCGCGCCGAGGCCGAGGCTATCCGCCAGAAGGGTCTGGCTGAGGCCGAAGCCATGAAGCAGAAGGCGGAGGCCTACAAGCAGTACAACGATGCCGCCGTTGCTGAAATGATGATCAAGGTGCTGCCCGACATTGCAAAGAGTGTTGCCCAGCCCCTGTCCGCCATCGACAAGGTGTCCATCATTGGTGGTGACGCCGGCGGTGTGTCCGGTATTTCCGGCAATGTTCCGGTGCTGATGGCTCAGACCATTGAAGCCATGAAGGAGGCCACCGGCATCGACATGAAGGAGATCGTCCGCGCCAACAGCATCCAGGCCAAGACCGACCGCAACATCAATGTGACGGGATTGGACAGTCTCAAGCCAGAGAACCCTGAGACCCCCAAGAACAAAGAAAGCAAAACCACCGAAGTGACGGCTGAATAAGCTGCGAGCCTGCCCGGTTCAATCCGGGCAGGCTCTTTTTGTTTGCGGTGGGTTATACCTCTCTCATGTGCAGGCTGCACAAATGCGCAGGCTGTTTTCTTGTGAAAGGCGACGAAACTTTTTTCCGTTCATGCCAGAAAACATGCATTTTGTGCAAAATGTGTGCCAATCGCAAGAAAGCGTGGTATGCTACACTCACATCAAAGAGAGGACGACCCCGGCAGGGATGCTGTTTAAGCCCTGCCAAAGAAGGAGGAACCCAAATGTTGGAGATCACCCGCCTGACCGTGGAGCATCTGACCCAAGGCTGTGTGACTGACTGCCCGGCACCGCGCATCGGCTTTGCGGTACAAAGCGACCGCAACGATGCCGAATTAACGGATGCCATTCTGCAGGTCGGCGATTGGAACGCCCATCTGCCCCAAGATGGCCAGACCGGCACTGCCTACAAGGGGCCGGCACTGCTGCCCTTTACGACCTACGGTGTCCGGCTGACGGTCACCGATGATACCGGCGCAACCGCCGAGGCAGAAACCACCTTTGAAACCGGCCGCATGGAGACCCCTTGGCGCGGTCAGTGGATCAGCGACCCGGCCTTTACCTTTACCGAGGCCAAGGTCAGCCCCGTGCCTATGGTCTTTCGCAAAACGATTGAAACCGCAAAGCCCATTGCCCGCGCGCGGCTTTATGCAACCGCCATGGGCATCTATGAGGTAGAGCTGAACGGCCAAAAGCTGGGGCGGCAGTATTTTGCCCCCGGCTTTACAAGCTACAAAAGCTATCTGCAGTACCAGACCTACGATGTAACGGCACTTCTGACCGGCCATGATACGCTGACCGCCACAGTGGCAGGCGGCTGGGCCGTTGGCAGCTTTGTCTTTACCCGCAAAAACCGCGTCACAGCCGACCGGCAGGCACTGCTTGCCGAGCTGCGCATTGAGTACACTGACGGCAGTGTGGAGGTCATCGGAACCGACAGCAGCTGGGAGGTCACCGAGAACGGCCCCGTCCGTATGGCCGACCTGTATGACGGCGAGACCTACGATGCCACCCATGAGACAGATGGCTGGCACGCCGCCGCCCCCGAGGCCCTGAAGATCACCCCCGCCATCACGGCAGAGTACGGCTCGCCGGTCACGGCCCATGAGGTGTTCAAGCCGGTGGCCGTCACTACCGCGCCGGACGGTGAGACGATCTACGACTTCGGCCAGAACCTTGCGGGCGTTATCCGCATATCGCTGCAGGGCAAAGCCGGGCAGATCATTACGGTGCGCCACGCCGAGATCTTGAACCCGGACGGCACACTGAATACGACCTTCCTGCGCAGTGCCAAAGCCACCGCAGCCTACACCTGCCGGGACGGCAAGCAGACCTACAGCCCGCGTTTCACCTATATGGGCTTCCGCTATGCGGGAATCAAGGGTGTAAAGCCGGAGGATGTCGAGGTGGAGGCAGTTGCCCTTTACTCCGATGTGGCACACACCGGAGCCTTCCACTGCTCGAACGAGCTGCTCAACCAGCTGCAGTCCAACATTACATGGAGTGCAAAATCCAATTTTGTTGACATTCCGACTGACTGCCCCCAGCGCGATGAACGGATGGGCTGGACCGGAGACATCAATGTCTTTGCACCGACTGCGCTTTACAACTTTGAACTGAGCCGTTTTCTTGAAAAATGGCTGCGCGATGTCAAGGCCGAGCAGCGGCCGGGCGGCGGCATTCCGAACACAGTGCCCGTACAAGGCTACGGATTCCCGGCCACGATGCCCGAGATGGCGGTGGACTGGTGGGGTGATGCCTGCGTAAATGTTCCGTGGGCGCTCTACGAGGCGACTGGCAGCATTGACATTCTGCGCACGATGTACCCCACGATGCAGAAATATGTCAAGGCCTGCCGCTTCTGGGCAGGGTTCGGCATCGGCAAGCACCGCTATATCTGGCACACGCCGTCCGTTCTGCACTTTGGCGACTGGGTCGCGCCCGATGTGCCCAAGATGAGCCAGTGGCAGGCGCGCAGCAAGTACACCGCCACGGCCAGCCTTTTCCACACCAGCAGCCGGTTGGCTGCAATCGCACGCATCCTCGGCAAAGATCAGGACGCCGCCCACTACACGGATCTGAGCCGCAAGGTGGCAGATGCCTACTGCAGCGTATTTACGGACGGCAGCGGCAGGGTAAGGGACGAGTTCCAGACCGCCTATGTGCTGCCGCTGTACCTGAACATCTTCCCCGAGAATGTCCGCGCCAAGGCTGCTGAAAACCTTGTGCATCTGGTCGAAAAGAATGATTACAAGATCGGCACCGGCTTTCCCGGCACACCGTACATCCTGTTCGCGCTGGCCGACAGCGGACATGCCGACACAGCCTTCAAGATGCTGCTGAACACCCAATGCCCCGGCTGGCTGTATGAGGTCAGGGTCGGCGCCACAACAGTGTGGGAGCGCTGGGACGGCCTCGATGAGGATGGCGAGTGTCCTATCAGCAATGACGGCACCGACCAGATGATCTCCTACAACCATTACGCCAGCGGTGCGGTGGGCGCTTTCCTCTATCGCCGCGTGCTGGGCGTTGAGCCGCTGGAGGCCGGGTATAAGCGTTTTCGCTTTGCACCGCTCATCGGCGGCGGCCTGACCGAAGCCGACGGCACCGTTGATACGCCTTACGGCAAGATTCATGCAGCGTGGCAGCTTGCAGACGGTGCGATCACCGCCCGCGTGACAGTGCCGATGGGCACGACCTGCAGCGTCTTACTGCCCGGGGCAGGGGAGCTCACCCTCGGCAGCGGCACACACGAAGTGCGCGGCAGCCTTTGAGCAGCCCTGACCACAACTTATCAGATAAAGAAGGAGTGACCCCCTCTCTTATGGCTATATCCAAATCCAATTTCTGGTCGTCCCCGCTGACGCGGTCCCGCATTACGAGCGATGATGTAAAAATGCCGGAAATGCTGCTCGGCTATTTTATCGGCCCGTTCGGCGCACTGCTTTCCTCCGGTATTTTCACAAGCATCCTGCAGAACTATTTCACTGATGTTCTCAAGCTGGATCTCGGCTTTCTGACCACGCTGCAGCTGATTTCGACCGTCTTAATCGTAGCGGCCAACCTCGTGGTAGGCCAGCTGATTGAGCGTACCCGCGCACTGGCCGGCAAGGCCCGCCCGTGGATTCTGCTCTCGGCGCTGACGCTTTCGGTTGCGAGCGTGCTGATGTTCGTTGTCCCCTTTGAGGGCGCGGCCAAGATGGTCTGGATCGCGGTTGCTTATAACCTTTACTACGCCGTGGCCTATCCCATCTACAACACCGCCAACTCTACGATGATCCCGGTTTCGACCCGTGACAGCAAGCAGCGCGGCGCGCTGGCCTCCTTCACGAACATTGCGGGTCTGGGCGTCATGGGCTGCGGCTCGATGGTGTTCCCGATGCTCGTTTCCTTCGCACTGAAGGAGGATCAGCACCTCTGGTTCGTTGCCATGCTGGCAGTGGCCATTTTCAGCGCAATCACGATTTATCTGCAGTTCCTTTTCACCCGTGAGCGTGTTACCGAGGAGGGCCGCGGCGAGGATGCCGCCCCGAAAAAGACCGCCTCGCTGGGTGAGCAGCTCAAGGCTGTGACCAGCGACCGTATGTGGTGGATCGTCATGGCATTCTACATGCTGTTCCAGTGGAGCGGCGCGATGAAGAACGGCTCGATGAGCTACTACTGCAAGTGGGTGCTGGACAACACCTTCTTCGGCAATGCTGATGCATGGGGTGCCTCGCAGAGTCTGCTCAGCATCATGGGTGCGATTCCGATGGCTGTGGCTGCCGTGTTTGTCGTTCCGCTGGCCAACAAATTCGGCAAGCGGATGGTCTGCGGCGTGTTTATGGCGCTGGGTGCCGTGGGCGGTGTTATCGCTGGCCTTGGCGGCGGTCATATCATTCCCGTTGCCATCGGCGTAGCACTCAAGTGCCTTGGTTCGTCCCCGGCCTGCTACCTGATCCTCGCAATGATTGCCGATGTTATCGACCATATCGAATACCGCACCGGCATCCGCACGGACGGCCTGACGATGAGCATCTACAGCTCGCTGATGGTCGCAGCTACCCCCATCTGCAACTCGATCTTCAGCGCCATGCTCAACGGCAGTGGCTACAATCAGGCTGCTGATGTCGCGCTGGGCACTGCAGCCCAGACCGCCGGTGTGCAGGCGGCCATCTCGGTCAGCTATATCTGGGTCGAAACGGTCTGCTACATCATTGGCGCTGTGATTCTGATCCTGTTCTGGACCGTTGAAAAGGACCTGCCCCGTGAGCAGGCCGAGATCGCAAAACGGAATAAGAAGTAATGCGCCCTCTACAGGTGCTTACGATATATGCAAGGAGGAAAAACATGAGTAAGAAAAATTCCGGCCGCCGCGTCTGGCGCGGCGTGACCACCGCTACGGCTTCACTGCTGGCGCTCAGCGTCTGCGCATCCACGGTTGTGAATGGCTTCCGCACTGACATTGACAAGTTCCTTGGCACCAAGAGCACCAAGCTCGTCACCGAGGATACCGACGGCGTGGACCTGTACACCTTCAAGTCCGACTACACCTCCACCACCGACCTGCTGCATGGCATCCAGGACGTGGGCGAGCGGATGAGCGAGGAGGGCAGCGTCCTGCTGAAGAACAACGGCGCACTGCCCCTGACCAAGGACGAGACCCAGAAAATCACCCTGCTGGGCTTCTCCAGCTACTATCCCGTACAGGGCGGCGATATGGGTTCCAGCTTTGTGGAGAACACCGGCACCGATGCTGACACCGTGGATATGGTGCAGGCATTCAAGGCGAAAGGCTTCAGCATGAACCAGACTGTGGCCGATATGTACGAGGCCCTGCAGCCTACCTTCAAGTCCGAAGTCCAGAGCTGGGGCGGTACGATTGAGTACAATCACATCACGGCTCCCTCCACGACCGGCGTTTTCTCCAGCAAGGAGCCGAGTCAGGCTGCGCTGGACGGCCAGAACGCCGCATGGAAGGACAGCATGAACGACAACAATGTCATGATTGTCACGATTGCGCGTTCCGCCTCTGAGAACGGCACTTATATGCCCGGCACTGCCGGCGTTGACCCGACCCAGAACCTGAACCAGACCGACCCGCTGGGCTTGTCCGATGACGAGCGCGACCTGATTCAGGCAGCTGTTGACGCCAAGGCCTCCAACGGCGGCAAGGTTATTGTGCTGTTGAACAACGCCAGCGCGATGGAAGTACAGGAGATTCAGGATAATGCAGGCGTGGACGCTATCCTGCAGGTTGGTCTGCCGGGCGGCTACGGTTTCTACGGCGTGGCGGACATCCTCTCCGGTGAGGTCAACCCCTCCGGCCATCTGACTGATACTTACGCAGTCAAGAACGCGAACTCTCCCGCTGCCCAGAACTTCGGTGACCTGCAGTGGACCAATGCCAACCCCGATATTAAGATGAATGATGCCATTGTCGAGGCAGAAAACATCTACATCGGCTACAAGTACTATGAGACCCGTTACTTTGACACCGTTATGAACCAAGGCAACGCTTCCTCCACCGTGGGCTCCTCCACCGGCAGCGCTTGGAACTATGACGATGAGGTTACCTATCCGTTCGGCTACGGTCTGTCCTACACCACCTTCACCCAGACGCTGGATGATCTGAATGTGGATTTGGACAATGAGACCGTCACCGCCAAGGTCACCGTCACCAACACCGGCAGTGTGGCCGGCAAGGATGTTGTGCAGCTGTATGTCAGCCTGCCCTACACCGACTATGACAAGGAACACGGCGTTGAGAAAGCCGCTGTCCAGCTGCTGGACTACGGCAAGACCGCAGAACTGGCCCCCGGTGCCAGCGAGACCGTGACCATCACCGCTGATATGCAGAATATGGCCAGCTGGGATTCCACGGCTGACAACGCCGCCGGTACCAAGGGCTGCTACATTCTGGATGCAGGTGACTACTACTTCACCATCGGCAACGGCGCACATGAGGCTGTGCAGAACGTTCTGGCCGCTGAGGGTCAGGATGTCGGCGGCAGCGCAGACAAGGCCAAGAGCTGGAATCTGGGCTCTCAGGACACCACCACTTTCGCAACGACCAAGAATGGCACCGCTGTGGAGAACCAGCTGGCTGACATGGATGTCAACTACTGGCTGCCCGGCACTGCTACCTATCTGACCCGCGCCGACTGGGAGGGCACCTTCCCCAAGACCTACACCGACCTGACCGCCACCGACGAGATGATCGATATCCTTGACAACGACATCTACGAGATCAACGCCAACGGCGATCCCTCCACGGTTACCTTCGGCGCTGACAACGGTCTGACGCTGGCTGACCTGAAGGGCGTTTCCGATATCAACGATGAGCGCTGGGATATGCTGATGGATGAGATCACGCTGGAAGAGTGCATGATCCGCACAGGCTTCGGCGGTACCTCCACCAAGGTTATCGAATCCATCATGAGCCCCGAGACCATCCAGAACGATGGCCCCAACGGCATCTACTCCTATCCTCTGGGCCAGTATGCCAACACTGACAAAGCCAGCGGCGACCCCTGCGCCGTGGATGCCAACGACCCCAACCTCGCATACAAGTTTGGCACGATGGTCAATGAGACTGTTATCGCCCAGACCTTCAACAAGGACCTCGCCGCTGATTATGGCCGCGTGATCGGCAACTACAGCCTGTGGGCCAACACCGCTATCTTCTGGGGCATCGGCACCAACCTGCATCGCCTGCCCTACAATGCCCGTAACCACGAGTACTACTCCGAGGACGCTATTCTGACCGCCGGTCAGGGCACTGCCTACGCCGCCGCTGCTATGGAGTACGGCGTTATCATCGCACCCAAGCACCTCGCCTTCAATGATACCGAAATCAACCGTACCGGCGTTTCCGTCTTTATGACTGAGCAGCAGGCCCGTGAGAACGAGCTGCGCGGCACGCAGGGCATTGTGGAGAACGCTCATGTTCTCGGCGTTATGACCGCTTACAACCGCGTTGGCATCACGCAGGACAACGCCCACACCGGCCTGACGAAGAACATCCTGCGCAACGAGTGGGGCTTCCAAGGCTTAATTTCCGAGGACTTCATCCAGAACGCTAACTATGTTGTGCTGAAAGAGGCTGTGCTGAACGGCGTTACCATGAGCTGCAACACCGGCGACAACACGATGGCTGCTGTCAGCGAAAAGTATCCCTACTGGACCGTAGAGGCCGTAAGTCAGGATACCACCATGATGACCGCCCTGAAGCAAGCTATGAAGTACCAGAACTACGCACTGGCCAACTCCAACGCTATGGACGGCATGGCCAGCAACACCAAACTGGTCAGCGTCCGTACTTGGTACGACAACGCCCTGACCGCTGTACAGATTGTCTTTGCCGCCCTGACCGTGCTGGCTGCCGCCATGTATGTTCTGGACGAGCGCAAGTCCAAGAAGCAGTAAAGGAGAGCACACCATGACTTCTACAAATAAAAAGGGCGCAGGCTTTATCCTGTCGCTTTTGACCGCAATCGCCGGTGTGGTTGGCCTTGTGTTCTGCATGGTCAATGCCAACACTGACTCTTTCCGTGCAGTTGGCACCAGCCCGGTTGTCATTGCCTGCGCTGTGATTGCCATTGTCGCACTGGTTCTGCGCATTCTGCTGGACGGCAAGCAGGCCGTTGCCGCTGATGTTATGAGCGTTGTCGCCGGTGTTACGCTGGTGATTGCCGCTGCCCAGTTCATCAGCCCCCGCGTCAACACCATCGCCTCGATCATGACCTTTACGAACAACGCCCAGACGATGGCTGACCTGTCCAGCGCCATCTACGGCACGGCCGCGCTGCTGATCGCCGTGGTGCTGAACATCATTGCCGCGTTCACCAATGTGAACAAACAGTAATTTTGCGCCATTCCCGCGTCACTTCATCGTGACAGCTTTTTCCTCAACCACACCCCGGGGGGCTTTCTCTCCGGGGTATTTTGTATTATGATGTAGAAAACAGATTTTTTCTGAAAGGATGTGTTCCACCTGCGCCGCCTGATGTTTATTCTCGCCATGCTGGTTCTGCTGGCAGGCTGTGCCGCCGCCCCGGCAGCCGATGCGGTGCAGTGCCGCATCGTTTTGGAATCCTCGCCTGCGTTTACAGCGCAGACCCAGACCGCAGCCGTTACCCCGGGGCAGACGGTGACCTTCACCCTGACCCCGGCCGACGGCTATACGCTGACGGGCGCAGACTATCCCGGTGCCCGCCTGACGCGCACCGGCACCGGCTATACCCTCAGCCTGCCGGAGGTCCGCTACTCGACCGCTGTTGCCGTCACGGCAGAAAAAAGCGATACCGTGCTCTATTACCGGGACAATCTGGGCGGTGACTGGCTCGAGGTTCCTGTCACCGCAAGCCATCTGCGTGTGAATACCGCTACCCATGGTGAGCTGTTCACCAACCCCGGCCACACCCTGACCGGCTGGAACACCGCCCCGGACGGCAGTGGGCAGGCCGTTGGGCTGGGCAGCCGGACCGAGCCCGGCAGACGGCTCTATGCCCAGTGGGCTGCCCAGAACGATGCCGCCGAATTCACCTTTACCGTAAACAACGGCACCGCCACCGTCACAGGCTGGCAGGGGAGCGGGGAGCGCCTTGTCCTTCCCGATACGCTTGGCGGCGTGCCGGTGGTTGAGATCGCCGCCGGGGCTTTTACAAACGCCGCCTGCAGGGAGGTCATCCTGCCTGACACGCTGCGCCGCATCGAGCCGGGAGCCTTTACCGGCTGCGCTGTGGAAACGCTGACCCTCTTTGACAATCTGCAGACCGTCAGCGACTATGCCTTTGCAGACTGCACGGCGCTGCGCACCCTGCACATTAACGCCGCGACCGCCCCCGTCTACAGCGGCAGCTACTATGCCACCTTTGCCGACAAGTATGACCGGCTGCTGTCTCTCGCCAAAAATCGCAAGCTCGTGCTGTTCTCCGGCTCCTCGGCGCGGTTCGGCTACGACAGCGCGGCACTGGATGAAGCCCTGCCCAGCTATGCGGTGGTCAACATGGGGGTTTTTGCCTATACCAACGCCCTGCCCCAGCTGGAATTGATACGCGGGCAGCTGCAGGAGGGGGATCTTTTGCTGCTCTCGCCCGAGTTTGACGCTGCCAAGCGCCAATTCTGCACAACGAACGCATTCGATGATAACTTTTTCTGCATGGTCGAGGGAAACTACGATCTGCTCGCCCAGCTCGATTTACGCCAGTACAGCGGCGTTTTTTCGGCGCTCGGGTCTTATCTGCAGACCCGCACCGGTATGGCGGCGCGCTCCTACGCCGTATCGCCCGCCGAACTGGACGAGGACGGCAATCCTGTGGACACCCCCAGCTACAATGCCTACGGCGACTATATTCTCTACCGCCCGGATGCCAATGAGGATACGCCGATCTATGGTCTGCCGGTCGATTACACGGTGGATGCCTTTCCGCAGGCGTATTATATCGACCCCGCCAACGCTGAAATCGCGCGTTTTAAGGCAGACGGTGTGCGGGTATACCTGACCTACAGTCCCCGCAACAGCAGGGCAGTCTCCGAAGCCTCCACACCGGAGGCCATCGCCGCGCTGGACGCCTATTTCAGAGAGAACCTCAGCGCAGCGATCCTGACACCGCTGCAGGACTCCCTGCTGCCGGGGCGGTATTTCTATGGGACTGACAACCATCTTTCCACCAACGGTGTTGCGCTGCGCACGGCGCAGGTCATCACCGCCCTAAAGTACGCACTGCAGAAGGAGGGACTGACGCCATGACGGCTTTGCTGTTTATAACGGTGCTGTGTACAGCGCTGGCTTTGCAGGCCCGCCGCTTTGCCTGGGCCTGCACAGCAGGGATGGCCGCCGGTGGGGTGCTGGTGCTGGCCGCGCTGGTATGCAGTATTCCGACCCAAACGCTGCTGCTCTGCCTGCTCATTCCCTGCACGGCGGCGCTTTGGCCGAAAGGGGGAAGCCGATGAATTTTACTGCACCCTCCTTTGTGCTGGGTCTGCCACTGGTGGTACTGCTGCACCGCCTTTTGCCGCCCCGCGCACGCTGGGTACTGCTGCTTGCAGCCAGCCTCGGGTTTTATGCGCTTGGCAGTCCGAAGGCCCTGCCGCTGCTGGCGTGCATTACGCTGGGCACCTACGCCGCAGCGCTGGCCATCGGCCGCTGTAAAAGCCGGGTCGGCAAAAGGCTTTGGCTCTGCTGTGCGGCAATACTCTGTCTGGGCTGCCTCGGTGTTTTCAAATACGCCGGTCTTTTCGGCACGGGGGCCTCGCTTTTGCTGCCTGCGGGCATCTCCTTCTACACTTTTCAGACGCTCGGCTATGTCATAGATGTATACCGCGGCCGGCTGGCACCGGAGCGGCATCTTGGTTACTACGCGCTGTTTGTCAGCTTTTTCCCTCAGCTTGTGGCCGGGCCCATTGAGCGCAGCACCGATCTTTTGCCGCAGCTCCGCGACCCTGCCCGCCGGACGGACAGCGGGGGATGGCTGTATATCCTGCGCGGCTTTTGCAAAAAGCTGCTGCTGGCCGACACGGCAGCGGTCTTTATAGACACCGTCTACGCAGCCCCCGGCGCAGCGTCCGGCCCTGCTGCCATACTGGCCACCGTATTGTTTGCCGGGCAGATCTACTGGGATTTTTCCGGCTATTCGGATATTGCGGTGGGGGCTGCCGCCCTGCTGGGTGTGCGGCTGAGCCGAAATTTTGACCATCCTTATCAGGCTGTATCGCTGCGCGATTTCTGGCACCGGTGGCATATCAGCCTGACCCGATGGTTTACCGATTATCTCTACATTCCGCTGGGCGGCTCGCGCTGCGGCGCGGTGCGCTGTGCGCTGAACACGCTGACGGTCTTTCTTTTGAGCGGTCTGTGGCACGGTGCCTCGCTTCATTTTGTGGTCTGGGGCGGTGTACACGGCCTGCTGCTGCTCGCCGAGAAGCGGATTTTTCCCACTGACAGTCAGGGGCGCGTTGCACCTGCCCGCCGCCTGCTGACCCTTGCAGTGGTCTGCTTCGCATGGGTATTCTTCCGGGCTGCCTCGGTGTCCGATGCGCTGACCCTGTTCTCTCGTCTGACCTGCGGGTGGGAGCCGGCCTCTGTGCGCACGGCGGTGCTCACCCTTGGTCTGCAGCCAGCCGCCCAGCTGGTGCTGGGGGCGCTCTGTCTGCGCCTTCTGCCTGAAAAACCACTCGATGTCCCCACACCGCGCGGTGTTCTGGCGTTTTGCCTGCTTACGCTGGCAGTCGCGGCCGCATGGTTTGCAGCGCTGCATACGGGGACAGCCAACGCCTTTATCTATTTCCAATTCTGAACGGTATTCCGTAACGCTTATGAAGAAAATCATCGCATTTATGCTGGGTGTTTTTATCGCCGTACCGCTGCTTCTGGCGGTGTGGGGCTTTGCCCTGCCTGCGCAGTACAGCAGCACCTTTTTGGGGGAGCTGCCCGCCAAGCGCACCCTGCTGGCAGCCGAAAGCAATAAACCCCGTCTGATCCTTGTGGGCGGCAGCGCTGCAGCCTTTGGGGTGGACAGCACCCTGCTTGCCAAAGAGCTGCCGGACTACCACCCTGTAAATTTTGGCCTGTATGCCGCGCTTGGCACCCGAGTGATGCTCGATTTGTCCATAAATGAATTGCGGGCAGGGGATATTGTCATCGTCATGCCGGAGCAGCAGCAACAGGCTCTGTCGGACACGGTGGGGGTCACCGCCCTCTGGCAGGCCGTTGACGGGGATTTTTCGGCACTGGGCTGCCTGCATGCCCGCGACTTTGGGCCGATGCTCGGGTCGTTTCCACGGTTCGCCGCCGCCAAGCTCCGCTATTTTTTGACCGGCGCACCGGAGACGGACGGCATCTACCGGCGCGACAGCTTCAACGCCGCCGGTGATCTGGCCAGCCCGCTCTGCAAGGCCAACATCATGCCCGAGGGCTATGACCCCACGATGCCAATACGGTTTGACACCGCGCTGCCCGAGGCCGCGTTCTGCGCCGCACTCAATGACTACACCGCCCGGGCGGCCGATGCCGGGGCTGCGGTCTATTACCATTTTCCGCCCATGAATGCGCTTGCCGTGGCAAATGAAGATCAGCTCAATGCCTATGCCGCGCATCTTCAGCAGGGTATTACCGCACCGCTGGCCGGGGACCCCCGCACCTGCGTGATGGAGTCCGGCTGGTTCTATGATACGAATTTTCATCTCAACGCAGCGGGGCGGACGGTGTTCACAAAGCAGCTTATCCGGGACATCAAGGCGATGCTGGGGGACACCACCGCAACAGAAATAGCCCTGCCCGCCATGCCGGAATCGGCCGCAAGCACCGCCGCAGGCAGCGGCAGCAGCACGGATGCCGCATACTTCACAATGGATGAGGACGGTTCTGTTACCGTAAACGCGGCAGGCCGCGCCCGCCGCAGCCTGACCGTCCCCGCTGAGATAAACGGCAGGGCAGTCACAAGGCTCTGCGCCGAGACCTTCCGCGGCTGCACTGCGCTGGAGGAAGTCACGATACAGTCCGCCGTCACCGCCCTGCCGGACGGCCTTTTTGCCGACTGCTCGGCACTGCATACCATCATTCTGACCCAGCCAGACCCCGCCCGGCTGCAGGTGGGGCAGGACCTTCTGGCCGATGCCCCCGCTGCCTGCCGAATCCAGCTGCCCGACGGCAGCTACACAGCCTACTGCCTGCAGTATTCCTGGTCTGCCTACGCTGAAAGATTTTGCACATAGTACCGCACATTCAGGCGCTGTCTTGAATTGTGGCTGATGACATGCTATAATAAACCCATATACTGTAAGCCAGCACAGTTCAATATTGGCCGCTGCCTTACGGAAAATTCGCAACTGCGGAGTATAACTGCTATGAAAAAATACAAGATCGTGGTGGCCGGGACCGGCTATGTGGGGCTTTCGATTGCCACACTGCTTTCCCAGCACCATCATGTGACGGCGGTGGATATCCTGCCGGAAAAGGTCGCATTGATCAATGCGCGCAAATCGCCGATTCAGGATGATTATATTGAAAAGTATCTGGCTGAGAAGGAGCTGGATCTGACCGCCACGCTGGACGCAAAGGCAGCCTACGCCGATGCAGACTTTGTGGTCATCGCTGCACCCACCAACTACGACAGCCAGACCCAGCACTTTGACACCTCTGCGGTGGAGGCGGTCATCCGCCTTGTCATGGAGGTCAACCCAAACGCCGTCATGGTCATCAAATCCACGATTCCGGTCGGCTACACGGTGTCGGTGCGGGAAAAGTTCGGCAGCAGGAACATCCTGTTCAGCCCGGAATTTCTGCGGGAGTCCAAGGCCCTGTATGACAACCTCTACCCGTCCCGCATCATCGTTGGCACCGACCCTGAGGATGCGCACCTTGTCGCAGCCGCCCACGAGTTTGCGGCGCTGCTGCAAGAAGGGGCCATCAAGGAGAATATCGACACCCTTTTTATGGGGTTTACCGAAGCCGAGGCCGTCAAGCTGTTCGCCAACACCTATCTGGCGCTGCGCGTTGCCTACTTCAATGAGCTGGATACCTACGCAGAGAGCAAGGGTCTGAACACGAAGCAGATTATTGACGGCGTATGCCTTGACCCGCGCATCGGCAGCCATTATAATAACCCCAGCTTCGGCTACGGCGGCTACTGCCTGCCCAAGGATACCAAGCAGCTGCTGGCAAACTACGCCGATGTGCCGGAAAATCTCATCGAGGCCATTGTGGAGTCCAACCGCACCCGCAAGGACTTCATCGCCGACCGCGTACTGAAGCTGGCCGGGTACTACGGCTACGATCAGGAAAACGAGTTTGACGAAAGCCGCGAAAAGCCCGTCACCATCGGCGTCTACCGCCTGACGATGAAGAGCAACAGCGACAACTTCCGCCAAAGCTCGATTCAGGGCGTCATGAAGCGCATCAAGGCCAAGGGCGCACAGGTCATCATCTATGAACCTACGCTGGAGGACGGCAAGACCTTCTTCGGCTCGGCAGTGGTCAACGACTTGGACAAATTCAAACGGCAGAGTCAGGCCATTCTGGCCAACCGCTACGATGCCTGCCTTGACGATGTGCAGGACAAGGTCTACACAAGGGATCTGTTCGGCAGAGACTGAGCCGCCTTTCTGCCGCTTTTTGGCAGTTGAGTAAGGCTCACTATGCCATTACCGCACAGTATCCTTGTGACTTTTCTTGTAACTTAAAAAAAGGGGAACACCTGTTGTATGAAATATGATTATCTGGTAGTCGGCTCCGGTCTGTACGGTGCCATCTTCGCCCACGAGGCCAAGGCCCACGGCAAATCCGTGCTGGTCGTGGATAAGCGCCCCAACATTGCGGGCAATATCTACACCGAGCGCATCGAGGGCATCCATGTCCACAAATACGGTGCGCATATCTTCCACACCAACAACAAAAAGGTATGGAACTACATCACCCAATTTGCCGAGTTCAACCGCTTTACAAACTCTCCCGTCGCCAACTACAAGGGCGAGCTTTACTCGCTGCCCTTCAATATGTATACCTTCAATAAGATGTGGGGAGTTGTAACGCCGGAGCAGGCAGCCGCCAAGATCGAGGAGCAGCGCCGTGAGATCACCCACGAGCCGCAGAACCTTGAGGAGCAGGCCATCTCCCTTGTGGGCCGCGACATCTATGAAAAGCTCATCAAGGGCTACACCGAAAAGCAGTGGGGCCGCGACTGCAAGGATCTGCCTGCTTTTATCATCAAGCGCCTGCCCGTGCGGCTGACCTTTGACAACAACTATTTCAACGCGCTGTATCAGGGCATTCCCATCGGCGGCTACACCAAGATGATTGCCAACCTTCTGGACGGCATCGAGGTGCGGCTGAACACCGATTACCTCGAAAACAAGGCTGCGCTGGACGCACTGGCTGATAAGGTCGTCTACACCGGCCCCATTGATGCCTACTTTGACTACAAGCTCGGCACGCTGGAGTATCGCTCCGTCCGGTTTGAGAATGAGCTGCTCGACAAGCCCAGCTTTCAGGGCAATGCCGCCGTCAACTACACCGACCGTGAGACCCCGTGGACCCGCATCATCGAGCATAAATGGTTCGAGTTCGGCAAGGACGAGAACGGCAACGACCTGCCCAAAACCATTATCAGCCGCGAGTATTCCTCCGAGTGGAAGCCCGGTGACGAGCCGTATTACCCCGTCAACGATGCCAAAAACGGCGCACTGTATGCCGAGTACAAAAAGCTGGCCGAGGCCGAGCCGAAGGTCATCTTCGGCGGCCGTCTGGGCGAGTATAAGTACTACGACATGGATCAGGTTATCGCCGCCGTGCTGGACCGCTGCGAAAGCGAACTGCACTAAAGCATAGCCAAGCGAAAGCACAAAATGCAAAAGGCAGCAAAGCAGACCCCACATATTCGGGGTTTACTTTGCTGCCTTTTTTATTTGCTCAATCCGCTGGCACCGCTTGCCACAACGCCGCCGTCCATAAGAATGTCTGCTCCGGTCAGGAAGCCCAGCCGCTCATCCAGAAGAAGCGCAAACAAAGCGGCGGAGGAGCTTTCCGGCAGCGTGCTGCTATTGAATCGTATCGAGGCACAGACCATTCTGACCGACTGCACAGACTTTTCGCTGGATGAGCAGTTGCGCCAGTGCATCCTTGTGACCCGGCAAAAGTGGCGCGATAAGCCGCTGCAGTTTGAGGCCGGGCTGGCCCCCTGCACCTACCACGGCAGCGAGGCGCTGTTAAAGGAGATCTGGCTGAATCTGCTGGATAATGCCGCCAAGTTCAGCCCGGAGAACGGAACCATCAGCGTAACACTGCACCGCGAGCAGGGCAGCCCGGTTGTGGCTGTCACTGACCATGGCTGCGGTATAGACGCTGAAACATGCCGCCATATCTTTGAGCAGTTCTATCAGGGGGACACCAGCCACCGGACGCAGGGCAACGGCTTGGGCCTTGCCATGGCACAAAAAATAGCCGCCCTGCACGGCGGCGCTGTCACCGTAGACAGCCGCCCCGGCAGCGGCAGCTGCTTTACGGTTGTTTTGAAATGAATATGGTATAAGGTCGGCTCAGATCAGCCCATGGGCTGTGCAGTATTGCCAGATACCATCCTCCGCCACGCTTGGGCATACTGCATCGGCCAGCGCCTTGAGCTCGGGGGAGGCATTCGCCATCGCCACGCCGGTGCCGACCGCGTCCAGCATTTCCAGGTCATTGTTGCCATCACCGAAGGCAAGCGCCTGACTTTTGTCAAGACCATAGTAGGCCAGCACCTTTTTGATACCGATGCCCTTGCCGCCATCGGCCGGGATGACATCCACCGCACGGTCCCACCAGGCTGCGATCTTAGCCCCGCTCACACCCTGCAGAATAGCAGGGTAGTCCTTGGCGCGGCAGCCCAGCATAAGCTGGTAAACCGGCTGGCGGCATACCGCATCAAAGTCAGCGGTCAGGTCAGGCTTTTCGTTCGCAATGGCAAAATAGTCTGCCAAATCAGTGTCGGTGCCGTTCGCAGCTATGCGTTCCCGGGTGGCCGCCGCCACCGGACGGCCCAGTGATGCCGCATTCTGGATCAGGCGCTGCAGATCAGCGCCGTTGATCGGGCGGCTGTAGATCGTATCAGCCCCCGCATAGCATAAAGAGCCGTTGAAGGTCAGATAGGCGTCAAATTTCGCCCCGCCGAAATCCGGCAGTGTTACCGGCGCGCGCCCTGTGGCAATGCACAGGCGGATACCGTTGGCCCGCAGGCGGTGGAGTGCTTCCACCGTGCGGGGGGAGATGTGCTTGGACTGCATGTCGATCAGTGTGCCGTCTATATCAAAAAAGATGATCTTGATTTGCTGCATACGGGCTTTTCCTTTCTGTGCCGGTTGTGTTTTTTCCAGTATATCATAAAAGCTGCACACAGGCCATCAAATTTCCCGCAGGATCACAGCACAATCCCGCCAAAAAAACGCTGTCCCTTGCCAAAAGGGACAGCGCACGGTCTGGGCTGTACAGCAGCCTAACATATTTATTATACCATTTTCTGCCCGGAGCGGCAAGATTGAAACTGCACAAATCTTTCGCTGCATCGTTGGCATATCTGCGAATAGACGAATCCCAAGGGCTGTGGTATAGTATAGTCACAGAAAGAAAACAGCCGGAGATAAGGAGCAGACAACTCCAAGAGAAGCTGATTTTCCAAGGAGAAATTCCATAGGAAATCTCCAAAGAAAACAAGCCGCCGGCGGTATTTCGTAAGGAAGGAGGCTCAAGTCCAATGGCAAACTTTAAAGATCCTATTCATCACCGGCGGGCTTGGGCCTGCTGAATGAAAAAGCGCCGCATCCGAAGCCGCAGGTCATAACCTGAACAGAACATATTGAACGAGATGTCCGGCAGCTTACCTTTAAACAGCAGACTCATGGGCCGTCAACAAAGACCCTCAGACAACATATAGATCAGGATGAAAGAAGGCTGGTTATCATGACTGGTTCCACGCCACCCAACAGAGGTTATCTGAAATCCACCTGATCCATAAGGAGAAACTCCAATGTACTAAGCGTCAGAGGTTGATCCTCAATCTCAAAGCCTGAAATTCTGCAAAGGGAATGATTCCCCATGAAAATAGGAACCAACTCCGAAAAATAATGAATAAAGGTTATGAGGCTATGACTCCAATCATTTAGGTACTGCCGGGGCGAACGAAAAGTTCGCCCCGGTTTTGTTTGTGTCACAATCCCCGGTTCGTGTACAGCGTACTCAAGCGCACAGACTTGCATTTTCTTCCGGATTTTGTTACTATTGTTATAAGTATGATTATTAACAGGATTAAAGGAGATAAATCTGCATGAGCGTAAAAACGGTTTCATCGCAGGCTGATGCTGCCAACCCGCTTGGTTATGAAAAGGAGGGCAAGCTGCTTGTCGGCTTTGCCATTCCCTGCATTATCTCGATGCTGGTGACGGCGCTCTACAACATTGTTGACCAAATCTTTATCGGGCAGGGTGTGGGCCTGCTGGGCAATGCTGCCACCAACATTGCGTTTCCGCTCTCGATTGCCTGCACAGCCATTGCGCTGCTGCTCGGCATCGGCAGTGCGACAAATTTCAGCCTACAGCTGGGTGCCGGCAATGAAAAGCGCTCTGCTGAATATGCAGGCAACGGCCTGTGCCTGATGGCGCTGTTCGGCACCGTGCTGATGGCGGTCACGCTGCTTTTTCTGACGCCGATGCTGAATTTTTTCGGCGCCACGCCGGATGTTTTGCCCTACGCAGAGGCCTACACCCGCATCACAGCGCTGGGGTTTCCGTTCCTCATTATGAATACCGGCATGAGCAAGCTGATTCTGGCAGACGGCAGCCCGCGTTATTCTATGATGTCGATGCTCATCGGCGCGCTCATCAATACGGTCCTTGATCCGCTGTTCATTTTTGGGTTTTCTATGGGCATGACCGGCGCTGCGCTTGCTACGATCCTTGGGCAGATTGCATCGTTCTGCATCAGCATGCGGTATCTCTTTCATTTTAAATCCGTACCCTTCTCACGGAGCTGCTTTACGATTGACGGTGACAGAACGCGCAAAATCTTCAGCTACGGTGCATCTGCCTGCTTTAACCAGATCGCTATGGCTGTTGTCCAGATCGTTTTGAACAACACCCTTGCACACTACGGTGCTCTGTCGATTTACGGCAGCGATATTCCTCTGGCCTGCGCGGGCATTATCTCAAAGGTCAATATGATCTTTATGTCCTTCGTCATCGGCATTTCGCAGGGTGTGCAGCCGATCATCGGCTTCAATTACGGTGCTGCGCTCTACCGCCGCGTCAAAAAGAGCTATCTGCTGGCGCTGGCTGTGGCTACCGGCCTTTCTCTGGCAGCGTTTGCCTGCTTCCAGCTTTTCCCGCGGCAGATCATCAGTATTTTCGGCACCGGCAGCGAGATGTACTACCAGTTTTCGGAGCGTTACTTCCGCATTTATATGTTCCTGACGCTGATCAACGGCATTCAGCCGGTCACCTCCAACTTCTTCAACTCGATCGGCAAGGCGCGCCTCGGCGTATTCATGTCCCTGACACGCCAGATTTTATTTCTGCTGCCGCTCATCGTCATCTTCCCGCTCTTTATGGGCATTGACGGCGTCATGTACGCAGGCCCCATTGCGGACGGTGCTGCCGCCATCGTCTGCGGCTTTTTCACCGTGCGTGAGCTGCGGGAGCTGACCCGCCTGCAGCAAAAAATCGAAAAAACAAACTAAGATACTAACAAAGCGCCCCCGCATCACCGTGCGGGGGCGCTTTGCTGTCCTGTTGCAGCTTTCGCGTATGGGCGATATGACGAAAAAAGCTGTGCCTGATTGGCAAAAAGGTAGAAAGTACAGGAAACCGCTTGAATCGTACTGGTTTCCGCGCTACAATGGAAACCAGAAAACCAAATCGGGTTTCCGTAGGAGGCAAGTGATGGACGAAAACAACGAGCTGCGCACAAGGCTGTGCGCGGTCGGAATGGAGCTGTTCCGCCGGGACGGGCTGCGCTTTACAATGCAGCAGGCGGCTGCGATGATGCACATCAGCAAAAAGACGATCTACGCGGTCTACCCCTCCAAGGAGGCGCTGCTGCTGGATATGGTGGACGATGCGTTTACAAGGATTCACGCCCGCAAGCAGCGCATTCTTGACGGCCCAGGCACCCTGGCAGAAAAGCTGCGGGCGGTCATTATCGCCCTGCCGGAGGAGTACACCGCGCTGGATCTGCAGCAGATGGATCTTTTGGATGAAAAATATCCCACCGTCGCAGCGCGCGTGCGGGAGCATCTGGAAACCGGCTGGGAGCCTACCTTGGCGCTGTTGGAGCAGGCAATGAAAGAGGGCGTTATCCGCCGGGTATCCCTGCCAGTTCTGCAGCGGATGATCTCCGCTTCCATTGAGGATTTTCTTGCAGATCGTGCGCTCGATGCGCAGGGCATATCCTACACGGATGCTTTGGATGAGATGATTTCCATTTTACTGGAGGGGTTGTTGGTACGATGAGATACAGTCTATGTAATCACTGGGAATTTACAGAGCAATGGAGCGATGCCTTCTGCCGGGGTGAACCGGTTGACTGCCGACCGGTGCGCCTGCCCCATACCTGCCGGGAGCTGCCGCTCCACTACGCAGATCCCTCTGACTATGAGATGGTCTGCGGTTACCGCCGCACACTGACTGTTCCCGATGCGCCCCGGGTATTCCTGCGCTTTGACGGCGCCGCCCATCAGGCGGATATCTACCTGAACGGCCAGCTGGTGGGGCAGCATCAGGGCGGCTACACCGGCTTCACCATCGAAATTACCGACTTTGTGCGCCGCGGCACGGAAAATCTGCTGGCTGTGCGGCTGGACACGCGCGAGGACCCCAGCCTGCCGCCCTTCGGCTTTGTCATTGACTACCTGACCTACGGCGGCCTATACCGGGAGGTTTGGCTCGAGACCTCGCCGCAGAGCCGTGTGAGCGATCTTTTCGTGCATACACCGACTCTGACCGAGGCTGCCGTACAGCTCACTGTTGAAGCACCGGAGCAGGCCGCTGCGCTGCGCGTCCGGCTCTGCAGCGGTGCAGACGAAACGCTGGTGAGCCGCCGGCTGCCCCCGGCAGAATCGGCGGCATTCCGTCTTACGCTGCCTGACGCCGCGCCGTGGGACACTGAGCATCCGACTCTCTACCGCTGCATAGCAGAGCTGCTCGATACCGATGGGCAGGTGCTGCACAGCCGGGAAACCTCCTTCGGTTTCCGGACGGCTGTGTTCCGGGCGGACGGCTTTTACCTGAACGGGAAAAAGACCTTTCTGCGCGGGCTGAACCGCCACCAAAGCTACCCCTATATTGGCTACGCCGCGCCCGAAAGCCTGCAGCGGCAGGATGTCCGCATCCTGAAAAACGAGCTGCACTGCAACGCCGTGCGCACAAGCCATTACCCGCAAAGCCAGTATTTTCTTGATGAATGCGACCGTCTGGGGCTGCTTGTATTTACCGAGCTGCCCGGCTGGCAGCATATCGGTGATGCGGCATGGAAGGACCGCGCCTGTGCTATGCTGCAGGAGATGCTGCTGCAAAACCGCAATCACCCCAGCATCATTCTGTGGGGCGTGCGCATCAATGAGAGCGTGGACGATGACGAATTCTATGCGCGCACAAACCAAATTGCCCACGCACTGGACCCGAGCCGGGCGACTTCGGGTGTTCGGTATCTGGAAAAAAGCCACCTTCTGGAGGATGTTTACGCCTACAACGATTTTTCCCACAACGGCTCAAACGCCGGTGCCAAGCGGAAAAAGGATGTAACGCCTGATTTGAGCAAGGCACTGCTGATTTCCGAATGCAACGGTCACATGTACCCCACCAAGCCCTATGACGATGCCCCGCACCGGCAGGAGCACGCCCTGCGCCATGCGCGTGTGCTGAACGCCGCCTACGCAGATGGAGAGCACGCGGGCTGCTTTGGCTGGTGTATGTTTGATTATGCCACCCACAAGGATTTCGGCTCCGGGGATCGCATCTGCTATCACGGCGTACTGGACAGCTTCCGCAATCCCAAGCTGGCGGCGTCTGTCTACGCATCGCAGGGCGGGGAGGAGCCGGTGCTGACGGTCAGCTCCACGATGGACATCGGTGACTATCCCGCCGGGCAGATCGGCACGGTCTATGTGTTTACCAACGCCGAGCAGGTGGATCTTTACAAAAACGATGTGTTTGTGACGACCCTGCACAAAAGCGGCTGGACGGCGCTGCCGCACCCGCCGCTGGCCGTGGATGACACGATCGGTGCCCTGCTTGAAACGCAGGAGCATTTTGACAAGGCCAAGGCCGACACGCTGCGCGACTGCCTGCTTGCCGCCGGACGCTACGGTTTGGCCGGGCTGCCGCTGCGCTACAAGCTGAAGCTGGCGTGGTGCATGGTGCGCTATAAGCTGAGCTTTGCGGACGGTGTAGCGCTGTACGGCAAGTATGTCGGCAACTGGGGCGGCGCGGCTACGCGTTGGCGGTTCGATGCCAAAAACGGTGATACCGTGGTAAAGAGCGTTACGCTCTGCCCCAGCCACCGGCTGCATCTTGAGGTAACGCCCTCTGCCACCGTCCTGCAGGAGGGTGACACCTACGATATGGCCGGGGTCCGGGTACGCATCCTTGATGAAAACGGCAGCCCCGCCGTCTATGCACAGCTGCCGCTGACCTTTACCGTAACCGGGGCCGCCGCGCTGGTCGGCCCTGCGGCGGCAACCGCTGAGGGTGGCATGGGCGGAACCTGTCTGCGCACAGTCGGGCAGACCGGTACGGCCGCGCTGACCGTCTCGGCCCCGCAGTGTGCGCCTGTCACCGTAGAATTTACCGTCACAAAGAAGGAGTGTGCAGTATGGAACTGACAACAAAGCAAAAAGCCGCCTTCGGCATCGGCGCAGTGGGCAAGGATATGGTCTACGCGCTGTCTGCCTCCTATGTCATGTACTATTATCAGGATGTACTGGGCCTGCCTGCCACCTTTGTCGGCCTGATTCTGATGATCGCGCGTGTGTTTGACGCCTTCAATGATCCCTTTATGGGGGTGCTGGTGGCCAAGACCCGCACCCGCTGGGGACGGTTCCGGCCGTGGATTCTCAGCGGCACCGTTCTGAATGCGGCGGTTCTCTACGCGCTGTTTGCCGCACCGGTTCTGCAGGGCGCTGGCATGATGGTCTACTTCAGCGTCATCTACATCCTGTGGGGCGTCACCTACACGATGATGGATATTCCTTACTGGTCAATGATCCCCGCCGTGACCCGCACCCCGGCCGACCGAGAAAATCTGTCGGTCGTGGGCCGCACCTGTGCGGGCGTTGGCTCGGCGCTCATTGCGATGTTTACCATGCTGCTGGTTGGCGCCCTTGGCGGCGACAGCGAGCGCGCCGGCTTCCGCTGGGTAGCGCTGCTCGTGGCCGTCATCTTTGTGGTTACCGAGGCGATCTGCTGCGCCAGCGTCAAGGAGACCGGCAGTGCCGAGATAAAGACCGCCACCGTCGGTGAGATGTTCAAGGCGCTGTTCTCCAACGATCAGGCGCTTGTGGTCGTAGGCAGCATCGTTTTAATCAACTCGGCGCTGTATCTGACCTCCAACTTTATCATCTATTTCTTCAAGTACGATTTCGGCGGCACAGGCTGGAAGGCCAGCTACACGCTGTTCTCAACCATCGGCGGCGCGGCGCAAATTCTCGGCATGATGGTCCTCTATCCGGTGCTGCGCAAAAAGCTCAGCAATACTGCCGTATTTACAGTAAGCCTTGGCCTCGCGCTGGGCGGCTATGCCGTGCTGCTCCTGCTCTGCCTGACGGGCTTTTCCGGCAGTCTGGCACTGCTCTGCGTGCCGGGCGTGGTGGTGTTTGCCTGCAACGGTATGCTCAGCGTACTGACAACCCTTTTCCTCTCCAACAGTGTGGATTACGGCCAGCTCAAGACGGGGCGCCGTGAGGAGAGTGTCATCTTCTCCATGCAGACCTTTGTTGTAAAGGCTGCGTCCGGCGTTGCGGTTTTTCTGACCGGCATTGGTCTGGATCTGATCGGGCTGGCCGGCAATACCGAGGAGACCGGCCCCATCGCTGCCCAGAGCGCCGGCACACTGCTCGGGCTGCGGCTCATGATGACCGTTCTGCCCATGGCCGTCCTTGCGGCAGCACTTGTACTGTTCCGCCGCAGGTTCACCCTGACGGATGACCGCGCAGCCGAAATCAGCGCTGCGCTTCACAGGGAGGAAAACCAAAATGGCTGAGATGCAGTGGTATGCCGCAACAGACAGCGGCCGGTTTGACGGCACTGCAGCCATCACCCCGCGCAGCGGTGCCGTCTGCCTGAGGGCAGAGCTGCCCGCCGGGGTGCTGCAAAATGCTGTTGCTACGCTGCCGTGGGAGATGGCAGACGATGAAAAGCTCTTCATGAACGGCTATCAGACCTGGACCGCCTGCCCCGAGCTGGGCAAATGGGACCGGCAGCACGGTGTTGAGCATGTTCCGAAATTCCTTTTGGAAAAATACAGCTTTGACCGTTACGGCGATTATCATTTTGTTCCCTACAGCGGCAAAAGGGGACAGAGCCACGGCTTTTCCTACTGCTATTTCCGGCGCGGAAAGACCTACCGGCTTTTGGCCAGTCTGGACGAGGCACCGGGCTACACGATCTTTTCCTATGACAGCCGCACTGCACAGCTGCGCATTGAGCGCGACTGCGCCGGGGTACAGCATACCGGCGGCAGCTTTCCTGCGTTCTCCCTCTTTTTTGCCGAGGGCACCGAGGACGAGGTATTTGACGCATGGTTTGCGGCGCTGGGCTGCCGCCCCCGCACCACGCGCAGGCTGGCCGGGTATTCCAGCTGGTATAACCGCTACCAGAATATTGATGAGGCCTCGATTCGGGAAGATCTCAACGGCTGCAAAACGCTTTTCCGCACAGGGGATCTCTTTCAGATCGACGATGGCTGGGAGCGCAAGGTAGGGGACTGGCTGGAGCCTGATCCTGCCAAATTCCCCAACGGACTGCGCCCGCTGGCAGATGCAGCCCACAAAAGCGGTTTTCTGGCCGGGCTGTGGCTGGCACCGTTTGTCTGTGAAAAGGAATCACTTCTCTGCAAAAATCACCCGGACTGGCTGCTGCAGGTGGACGGTCAGCCTTGGTGCTGCGGCTGCAACTGGAGCAGCTTTTATGCGCTGGACATTGACCACCCGGAGGTACAGACCTACCTCAAGCAGGTCTTTGACCGCGTTCTGCAGGATTGGGGCTTCGACCTTGTCAAGCTGGACTTTCTCTACGGCGCAGCACCGTTCGGCAACGACCGGGAATCCCGCGCAGGCCGGATGCAGCGCGCCATGGCACTGCTGCGCTCATGGTGTGGTGACAAACTGATTCTCGGCTGCGGCGTGCCGGTCATGCCTGCCTTTGGCATCGTTGACTATTGCCGCATTGGGTGTGATGTAGGGCTGGACTGGGATGATGTATGGTATATGCGGCTTTTCCACCGCGAGCGAGTCTCTACAAAGCAGTCCATCGGCAACACGATTTTCCGCCGCCAGCTCAACGGGCGCGCCTACGGCAGCGATCCCGATGTTTTCTTCCTGCGTGAGGAAAACTGCAAGCTGACCACACAGCAAAAGCAGACCCTGGCCCGGGTCAACGCGCTGTTCAGCGGAATCCTGCTCACCTCCGATATGCCCAGCCGCTATACGGATGAGATGCGCCGCCAATACAATGCCCTGCGGGAATTGACTGACCACGCTGAAAATTGTACTGTAGATGCAGACGACGGCCTGACCGTACACTACACTTTGCACGGGAAGCAGCAGACAATCAAAATATCCTGACAAGCGTTCAGGCAATACTGCATAATACACCATGAATAGCGAGGAATTTCCATGAAGATGCAAGAAGATGAGAACCGGCGGCTCAATCAGGCGCTTGAGGACGCCGTGCAGGGCCTGCAGCAGGCCCCCACGCAGGAGCAGCTTGCCCATACCCTGACCGTTGTGCGCCGCGCCATGCAGGCCGGCGGGCAGTGGATCGCCGCCGTGGAGACAACGCCCGGCGCGTCTGCCGCGCTGCGCCCCAAAATTGTGCAGACCGCCGACGGCGGGCGCTGGTGGTATGCCTTCACCTCGTTTGACGAGCAGATGAAAAGCCCCGATGCCGTGAAATCCACATTCTGGGCTGACATCAACAGCCTGTTTGACGCCGCGCTGGCTGTGCAGGAGATTCAGGGCATCATCCTGAATCCGTGGCACTGTACGCTGCAGCTGGATAAAACGCTGATCCGCATCATCAAGCCGTAAAAGCAGGGGAGAGGGTAAGCATGAAAATTCGTTCTGTTGCGATTCTGGGGGCCGGTGCTGTTGGCTCCTATCTGCTGTGGGGGCTGACCGACAAGCCGGGGGTGACTGTCAGCGTTGTGGCCGAGGGCGCCCGCGCCGACCGGCTGCGCCGCGCCGGGTGTACGATCAACGGCAAGGCCTACCGCCCACAGGTACTGACCCCCGCGCAGGCACACGGCGCAGACCTGCTCATCGTTGCGCTGAAATACGGTGCCCTGTGCGGTGCGCTGGATGACATCCGCGCGATTGTGGGCGAAAATACCACCGTCATGAGCCTGATGAACGGCGTTGACAGCGAGGAGATCATCGGTGCGGCAATCGGCGACAGTCATGTGCTGCCTGCGCTTATTAAAGTGGCGTCCCACCGTACAGAGGACGGCGTCTTTTTTGACCCGGACACAACGATCGGGATCATCTACGGCGAGCCGCAGCCGCCTTTTGACAGCCCCCGCGTGCAGGCCGTGGCCGACCTGTTTGACGGCACGGGACTGCACTACCAGACCACAGCGCATATCCGCGAGGAAATCTGGAGCAAGTTCCGGCTGAATGTCTGCAACAACCTGCCGCAGGCAATTTTGGGCGCGGGCGTCGGCTGCTACCGCGACAGCGCCCACATGCAGGCCATCAGTGACGGTCTGCGCCGCGAGCTGGAGACCATCGCCGCCGCAAAGGGCATTGACCTGAGTCTGGTGGACAGTGCCATCAGCTACGGCAGCCTTGTCAAGCCGACTGCGCGGTACTCGACCCTGCAGGATCTGGACGCCCACCGCCACACTGAAATCGAGATGTTCTCCGGTGCGCTCATCCGCATGGGGCAGGAGCTTGGCATTCCTACGCCGTATAACGAGTACACCTACCACATGATCAAGGCCATGGAAGAAAAAAATGACGGCCTGTTTGACTATGCCGGGGGAGAAGCAGCAACAAGAGCGCGGTAAAGCGTAAGCCTAACTATAAATACTTGGCAGGGGGCGCACGATGTGCGCCCCCTGCTTCTTTGCCAACCTGACATGCCGGGCGGCACTAACACCCGCAGAGCATAACTTTGGCGGAGAAGGTGCCATTCTGATAGGTAAAGGTACTGGTGCCGCCGTTTTTCTCTGCAATATGGGTGACGGACTGGATACCGATGCCGTTTTCCCTCCGCTTTGATGAGCGGAAAACGCCGTTCTTTTCGTTGACCTCGCCGTCAAACGCATTTTCAACCTCGATCAGAAGAATCCGGTCGGCATGTACATAGGCAGTTATCTCGATTTGCCGCCTGCCCGGCGCGGTGCGAAGGCTCGCCTCCAGCGCATTTTCCAGCAGGTTGGACAGCACCATACACATATCAATCTCATCGATCGGCAGTGTTTCCGGCAGATCGAGTCTGGCGCGGAAGGGGATGTCATCGCGCTTTGCCATGGCACAGTAATAGCCGACAACGCTGTCCGCCGCACGGTTTTCACAGAAGCACATATCAAGATTCGGGATGCGGGAGACGGTTTTTGCAAGGTAGCTTTTCAGATCCTCCAAATCACCCGCCTCGGCCAGCGCAGAAATTTGCTGGATTTGGTGGCGCATATCGTGCCGTGCCTGCCGCGCTTCCTCGATGGCAGTCTTGAGGTTCTCATAGCGCTGCTGCTGCATCGAAAGAAACTGGTTCTCCTGCTGCAGCTTTGCATTGCGGTTGAGGCTGGTTGCCATCAGCAGGAAAATCGCATTGAAGCAGAACATAAAAACCAGAAGTGCGCTGCTTAGCACAATATAGCCCTGCAGTACGCGACCGGTCTGGAGCGTTGCCTGATAGCGCGGAATCATAAAAATGTTCAAAAGGATGAATGCCAGCGGCAGGACCCAGAACACATACCATGTTTGCGCAAAATTATCGTCCTCGACCATTGCACGCACCGCATGTGTCGCCGGATAATACGCGGCCAGCACGGTGATCCAGCAAACGGCGTTATAAAACACGCAGGCCCCAAGGCAGAGCCACGGCTCGTCTGTTGGCAACTGCTGATTCCGGATGATCGCGGCGCTGACGGCGCGGGACAAGCTGTTCACACACGCGAACACGGCGCAGACGGACAGCGCAATCGTGCCGGATTTCCAGAGGGAGATGGTAAGCGTTCGGGTATATAGGCAAGCAGCAGCCAGCGCGACCCCCGCAAGGGCAAGGAACGTAGAAGCCCCAAGCCGATAGCAGACAAGCCCGCTGCTGATGCACAGGCACGCCATCAGCGGAAAAAGCCAGACGGCCAGCCTTCCGGGGGACTGCTTCAGATAGGTTTTTACAGGGAAATAGCCAAGCAAAAGGCCGGGGAGTACGACGAGAAGCTCCAAAATCGGACGCAGAATATCCTTCATCTCATACGCTCCCTTTGCAGCAGAAATTCCATAAACGCCTGCCGGGCAGGCTTCAAAAGCTCCTGACTGACATAGACGCTGCTGCCGTCTGTCATGCAGAAGGCGCCATCCCGAAAATCAGCGGCATGTTCCAGATTGACGATCACACCTCTGCCGCAGACGAAAAAGCGGGGGTCCTTTTTTAGCGGCTCCGTGAATTCCTTGAAACTCTGGCGTGTGACCAGCGTTTTCAGAGCGGTCGTGCGGATGTTGATCCTGTGCGCAAAATGCTCGGCAGAAATAATGTCCCGATAGCAAAGACGGACATCGCTGCCGCTGACCTTCACCGTCAGGACCGGCTCCGGGCGGGGGAGCCTTGCAAGCATCTCGGCAAGCAGGGCGGAAAGCTCCTCCTCGGAAAAGGGCTTCACGAGATAGTGAAGCGCACGCACCTGAAAGCCTTCCAGCGCGTGGTCAGTCGAGGTCGTGGTGAAAATCAGCAGGCAGTCTGCGTCCGTCTTACGCAGCTCCTTTGCAGCGTCCATGCCGCTCATCCCATGCATGTAAATATCCAGAAATGCAGCGGTAAAGCGCTGCTCTTTTTCTGCGGCGAGAAAGCTCTCGCCGCTTTCAAATTCCAAAATCTCCGCCTTTGCGCCGCACAGGTTCAGCTGCCGCGCAAGGCGCGTTTTCAGCTGCGAGCGCTCGGTCTCAAGATCATCCACAATTGCTATTCTCATGCCGGACTGACTCCTTCGGAAAAGATTCTATGTTAATTATACCACAACTGTCCGGCACCGGCACAGCGGAAAGCCCGATTTCGTGCCGGAATTGGGGCTTTCGTGCCAAAAGGCTTGAAAAGCTTGCACCGTTCCGTATACTGAAAGCAGAAACAGTCAACGACGGCAGGAAAAAGGGAGGAGGGAGGAACGCTATGTACCACATTGCCGTGCTGACAAAGAGCGAAACACAGGAAATTTTTTACACAGAGCAGCTTTCACGGTTCTGCTCAGAGCGCGGTCTGTTTCCGAAGGTGGACTGCTACCGCGGGCAGGAGGTATTCTTTGAGGTCACACGCAAAAATGCGCCGACCAACGCCGTGATTGCCCTTCCGGGCGTGGATGGGCTGAATGCAGTGGAGCACCTGCGAGCGCTTTTTCCGGAAACGCGCATCATCTGGTGCAGCGAGCTGGATTTTTCCCTACATGCGTTTCGGCTGCGCGTGGACTACTTTCTGCTGGAGCCGATAACGGAAGATGCGTTCCGGCAAGGGCTTTGTGCATGGGTAGAGAAAAAACAATCATCTGCTTCATCCCGAGCGGATTACAACCAACATGGCAAGGAGGATCACTGATGAAAAAGAGAAACCCGATTTATTCTGTAGGCAGTTTCCTGCTGGCAGGGGCACTGACCCTGTCGATGGCAGCATGCAGCGGAGCACAGACACCGGCGGAGGATACGCAGGCACCTTCCGCTGCAGCAACACCGGCTGAGACAGCCGCACCTGCTGAGGAAACAACACCTTCTGCGCCGGTATCCGGTGCGCTTCCCGTGAAGGCTTTGCAGCCCAAGCAGGTCGAGGAAAACCCTTACATGGCAAAGAGTGACGCGAACATCCATCACGACGGCTATAACACCGATTCAACCGATGAGATCCTGCCGCTCGGCATCTATCCGGAGATCCATGTTTCCTATGAAACGACAAACCCGAATGCATCGCCCGCCATTTACTTTGACAACTACGGTCATGCGGTCGTTCCGCTGCTCGGCGGCATCGCCATCCGCGATCTGAATGCGGAGGAGACAAAGACGCTCGGTTATTTTTCCCCGAAGAAGCATGACGGCGGCAGCTACCTGATCCAAAGCTCCTATACTTTTCTGGACGCTGAAAACCGCATCGTCTGCCCGACCAGCAACAACCATGTACTGATGCTCCGCACAACGGATGAGGCGGGCAATGTCCTGCCCGAGTTTGAAAAGGTACTCGACATCGACATCAAGGCGGCGGCAGAGGCCGCGCTTGGCAAGGAGCTGACGCAGAATCTTCTTTCCGTGGTCTTTGATTACGATGGGAACCTCTGGTTCGCCACCGGCGGCTTCCGCATCTATCCCGAGCGCCAGCAGCAGGGCGTTCTCGGCTATATCGCCCACTCGGCGATCGAAGCGATCCTCAACGGCGAGCAGACCGACCTGTCAAAGGCGGTTTTCGTCTATGAGCTGGCACTCGGTGAGGGCGCTGAGAACGGCATCGCCGCCTCCAAGGACGGCGCGGTCATTCTGACAAATAAGAATTGCTATCTGCTGCGCGCCAACAATGGCGTCGAGGCTGTCTGGCGTACGCCGTATGAGAGCGTCGGCGCGAAGGTCAGCGGAGAAGGCGATAAGACCACTGGCGGCGGTCTTGCATGGGGCGGCGGCTGCTCTCCGACGCTGACGCCGAATCTTGTGATGTTCACCGACAATGCAGACCCCGTGAATCTTCTTGCGCTCGACATGAAGACCGGCGAGGTCGTAGCAAAAACGCCGGTGCTCGATGATCTGCCTGATGGCTATCAGGTGGCAATCGAGAACTCTGCAATCGTCTACGATGACGGCGCGGGCACGGTCAGCACGATCGTCTGCAACTGGTTCGGCGCGGGCAACGCAGGCCTTGCCGACCCCAACAACGATTCCTCGATCCAGAGCTACGCCAACATTTATGACCAGAACTGGCTGATGAAGGGCAATGCCATGATCGCCCCCGGCGTCGAGCGCGTGGACACCGTGAAAACGGACAGCGGCTACGAGATGAAGAGCATCTGGACCCGAAATGATCTGAGCGACACCGCGATCATGAAGCTCTCCACCGCAACAGGCTACATTTACGGCTATGTGCAGGATCTGACCACGGGTATGTGGCAGTACATCATTCTCGACTTTGCAACCGGCGAGACTGTCTTTACGATGGATGTATCCAACAAGTACGGCTACAATAATATGGCCATTGGCATGTACACCGGCAACAGCGGAAATGCACTCTACTGCCCGACCGGCTATCTTGAGCTGCTTCGCCTGCAGGACCGCTTTGTCTACCTGCCCGAGCTTCCGTACCGCGAGGTCGATCTCGATCAGGCGGCAAGAAATGTTCTTACACAGGATCAGTTTGCACAGGCCGGCGGCGAAGGTACAGTCGCAAGCTGGCGCAATACCGCAACCATCCGCAATGTGCACCCCAATACCACGGTGGCCTTCCGCATGAACAATCTGTCCGGCAGCGCCTCCGATCTGACGCTCTACGCCTATGGTGCAGACGGCAAGCTGGTAAAGGTTGCCTCCGAGCTGTGGTCGATCACGGACGAGACCGGCGCGGCTGTGACGGAGCTGACGGACGGCGTACTCTATGAGCTGCGCGTAACCGTCGCCGACGGCGGCGATTTCGACCTGAGCGAAACGGAAAAAGAAATCAAGCTATCCATTGTGCTTGGAAAATAACTCCGCTTTGAATCCGGCGTTTTGAACGCCGGATTTTTTATGATAGCAGCCGCTATGGCAAGAGATTCACAGATTCTTCAAAAGAAGTTTCAAGTTCGTTCAAAACCCTTTTAAACTCTGCACACAAGTCCCCGCTATAATAAACTTGTAATCAAGAAACACAACTGGGAAGCATCCCATGATTACCCACTGCGCCTTAGACCATGCCAGAGCAGTCGCTCGGTCAAGGCCAGACAACAAACAAGGCAAAAACGCCATTACATATAAAAATGCTGTATCCTCCGGGTTGGGAGGGTACAGCATTTCTTTTTTCCGTAATTTGTCGTATAATAGGGCTATATTACAGATGTGCCTAAAAGAGTCGGGTGATGTGGCGTGGTATCTTGCAGAGGCTGCAACCGCATTGGATGTCACATTGGAAACCATCCTGCGCGGCAATCTCGATAAGCTGCAAAAACGTAAGGCGAATTGTGAGGGGATAAATCCATGAGGCGCAATGAGTTAGAAGCATTCATCATGGAAACATACAATGCAGAGGCGGATTATCCATGGCGTAAATCCCCGAACCATGCGGTGTTCCGGCACAGCAGCAATCGGAAGTGGTTCGCCCTCATTATGGATGTACCCAAAAACAAGCTGGGATTGCGGGGAGAAGGACTATTGGATGTGGTCAATCTCAAATGCGACCCGATCCTCATTGGTTCCCTGCGGGGAAAACCCGGATTCTTACCGGCGTATCACATGAGCAAGGACAACTGGATCACCGTTGCCCTTGACGGCAGCGCATCGGATGACAAAATCAAAATGTTGCTCGATATGAGTTATCAGGCAACGGCACTAAAAGTGCGCAGGCGGAAAGGCTGACAGCTTCCGGCTCGACAGACTGTTTTGCCGGTCGTTAAGGCAGGAATACGCGAAGTAGAACACCATGGGCTTTTGTCCTTAATAGGAAACAATGATACATTATTATAAAACACTTTTAGCCCAGTTTGCAAAAGTAAAAGCAAACTCTTGCGTTAAGTCTTGCAAAATTACGTTAAGAAATGCAAGTAACATAATCAACCCGCAGCCTTGTAAGATGCCGTAGCGCCCTCCCTATATTTCGCTAAACATTGATTTAGCGAAATTGTGTATGGATGGATTTTTCCCTATACATTATGGCTTACGCCTTTTCCCCCAGATCGCTTTTCCCTGAATAGTTCGGCCAGATACGAGCAACCTCGGACCGAATATTCTGCACTTCCATCTTTACAGCGTACATTTTTATACTCTGCGCCAGACTGCCCGTTGTGTTTTGCAAAAAAGCGTGGCGAATCCTATTCAAATTCGGTGCATTTATACGATTGATCATCAGCGTTGCTTGTATATTTTCTTCCGCTTTGAAGGTTTCCTCCGAGCCCATAAAAAGGCGCGCGGCGCTTCTGCAACCGGAAACCGGATTTACGCAGAAACGCCACACGCTGTATGTTTATTATACGCGCCACATCACTTTGCTATGAACAGCACTCCGAGCGTGCCCGGGCCGCAGTGGCTGGAAATCACGCCGCCGGCTCTTGTTTCAAGGATTTCACAGAATATGTTAAGCCCTTTCAGATAAGAGCGCACTTCCTCCACTACCTCACGGCTGCAGCCGGAGTGGGTAATAAAAATCCGCTCCGGTCGGGCTGCCTTCAGGTCAGCTTCCATGTCCTTCACATAGGCCATAATTACATTGTCGATTTTACCGCGGTACTTCTTTGTTGCCCGCATGGCACCGTTTTCCACCACAATCTTGGGGTGCAGCCGCAGCGCACTGCCTGCCAAAGCGGCAACCGTATTGCATCGCCCGCCGCGCCACAGGTATACCAGCGTATCAACGACAAAGCTTGCCCGCACCTTCGGGATGAGTTCCCTGACGGCAGTGGTGATCTCTGCCGCCGTATGCCCCTGCTCCGCCATGATGGCAGCTTCCAACACAAGAAGTCCGATCCCGGTAGAGAGATTCTCGGAGTCGATGATTGTAACCTGCGCGGCGGCATCCAGCTCCTCGGCGGCAAGGCGCATGATATTGCCGGAGGTGGACATGCTGCCGGAGATTGAAAAGCAGATTACCTCACGGCCGGCCTCAACATACGGCTGCAGCAGCGCTTTGGCGTCCTCCAGAGACGGCGCAGAGGTTTTCGGCGTTGCCTTGTTTGCATCTGCCCACGCGAAAATGCGATCGGGTGTGATATCTTTGCCATCCCGGAACTCGTTTTCGCCCAGCAGGATATGCAGCGGCAGAATGTCGATATCGTACTTCGCCGTCAGTTCCTGTGAAAGATCGCAGGTACTGTCTGAGATGATTTTGACTTTTTGGCCGATTTCCATGGCGTAGCTCCTCCTCAATTCCTGTCACGCTGTCTGTGTATCAAAACCGCATCGTCGCATCACAGAGAATGCTGGGCGCTTTTCAGACAGTATATCCTTATTGTACTTCCATTTTTTTGAAATGACAAGAAAAATATTGCAGGCGCCCTTGAAGCCATTCAGCTCGCCAGTGACGGTCATATACAAAATATCCTTCACAAGCTTGTGCCGGATCGGCTTTTATTATATAATGGTGTGACAAATTTCAAGCACTGTTTGCCAGCGTTTGCGGCACAGCATTTGAAATGAAAATTACGGAAAAGAGCTTTCTGCCATGGCGATAAAACACATCTTTCAAAAAGAGCCTGTTCTGAGCATTGCTGCCTGCCTGGCTCTGGTTTCCTCCTGCTTCACTCTTCCGGATGCAGAATATCTTGGGTATATTGATTTCCGCACGCTTGCAATCCTGTTCTCACTCATGACGGTCATGGCAGGGCTGCGGGGGCAGGGCGTTTTCGATCGCCTTGGGCGCGCGCTGCTGTCCCGTACCCGTACAACGCTTCAGCTGACCGCTGTTCTGGTGGGGCTATGCTTTTTCTCAAGCATGGTGATCACCAATGATGTGTCACTGCTTACCTTTGTTCCGTTCACATTTGTCGTTGTAAACAGTTTGGACGCCTCCGTTCGGGATAAGCTGCTGCTTCCCATCGTCTGCATGCAGACGATAGCCGCAAACCTCGGCAGTATGCTAACACCTCTTGGCAACCCGCAAAACCTGTACCTGTATGGAAAAAGCGGAATGGATATAGGTTCTTTTGTTTTACTGATGCACCCCTACTCCATCCTGTCGCTGGCACTTCTTGCGCTATGGGCGGTGGGGCTGTGCCGCCGTGGCGCAAAGATCTCCATGGCCCATTCTGTGGCTGCTGCAAGCCCGAACAAGGCACTATTATCGCTGTACAGTATTTTATTCGTGCTCTGTCTGTTGGCGGTATTGCGTGTTCTGCCCTATGGTATCGCGTTTGCTGCGGTTCTGGCCTGCGTGCTTTTGGCCGACCGGGACACATTACGCCGTGTAGACTATTCCCTGATTCTCACCTTTGTTGCGCTCTTTATCTTTATTGGCAATCTGGGGCGTTTTGCCGCCTTTTCCGGATGGCTGCAGCATATTCTTACCGGCCACGAGGTATGGGTTTCTGTGCTTGCCTCACAGGTAACCAGCAATGTGCCCGCGGCGATCCTGCTTTCGGGATTTACAGAGAATATCCGCGCCCTGATCATCGGCACAAATCTTGGCGGCCTTGGCACGCTGATTGCCTCAATGGCCAGCCTTATCTCGTATCGAGAAATTGCAAGGGAGTTGCCGTCCCAAAAAGGACGGTATTTTGTGTTGTTCACAGTTTCCAACATCCTGTTTCTGACAGTTCTTATGGGCGCGTGGGCGTTGGCTGGATAAGATTTCTCTTGCCGTAGATTTTTACAGGGAGCTTTTGCGGAATTATAAGTAAATGCAGCTGCATGGAAACAAATTGCAGGGGGTCAATCCGAGAACGCCAGCGGCGTAAAGTCTGTACTGCCTGCCAGCAGGTCGTCCAGCGCTATGACGCCGTAGACGTCCCAGTTCATCGGCCGGGTGTAGGTCGTGCCGTCCTTGTCCACGTCGTGTACCGTGCCGGTTTTGGTGTCGTAGGCGGCCAGCACGCGGCCCTGCTGAGCGTCCAGGATGCGGATATTCCGCACGTCCTTGCCAGGCACATAGCGCTGCTGGGTCAGCTCGGTTTTCACGCCGTCGCGGCAGAAATACTGGCGGGTCGTGTTTTCGCCTGTACCGTTGCCGTTTTCATCGCAGCCGCATTCGTCCACCCATACCAGCCAGCCATCGGCAAAGCCGGTCAGGGAGTAGTAGCACTCCCATCCTGCGCGGGTTGTGGGAAAACCATCGGCCACGGGGGTAAAGCTGTCTGCTGCCGCATCCAGATAACCAACCTCCCCGCTTTGGTAGTTACAGTTGGCAAGGCCGCTGCAGCTGCCCTCGGTCAGGATATGGTAGTCGTTTCGGTAGCTGATCAGGTCGCGCTTCTCCATGCCGTCCCCGGTCACAAACACAGTGCCCGCATCGCGCTCATAGCGCTGCTGCGGTGTACAGCTCCCATTGGCCAGATCCACTGTGCAAATTTGTATTGCCTCGGTTCGGGCGTCTGTTGACTGTATCGTCTTGGCAAAGGTCATTTGCCGACCGCTGACCTCCAACAGCGTGTACATTTCGGGGCAGTACTCCCCAGCCCCATCGGCCAGATCATCCCATCTGCAGACCTTCTGCGGCTGCCCGCCTGCTTTATCCACAGCCCACAGCGTCTGATGGCAGTCATCGTCCAGCACGCTGTAATACAGGTTTTTATCGTCCGCGGCCACACCGCGGCCCGCAACAGACAGGCCCGGCTCAATCCTTGCCAGCACGGTGCGCCGGGTGTGGTCGGAATTGATTTGTTCCCAGCTGTAATAGCTGGTTTCCTCGTTGTAATAGAAATTCAGCAGATAGACTTCGTCCCCATCGCCGTAGCAGAGGGTGGTGTTTCCATCGCTCCACGCGGGGCAGGTGTCGCTGTTGTGGGCGCAGCCGGGCAGGTTGCAGACAGGGCGCGCATCACCGGTCTGCTCGTCGATGGCATAGATCAGCGCACGACCCATCGTGTCGGTGTAGTTGATTTCCCAGTCGTTGAACACCTGATAATACACGCCATCGGCAGCAGCAGTCAGCAGCCGCAGGGCGCCGCTGCCGATGCTTTGCGGCTGCTCGGCGGGGGCCGCTGTGGCTTCCGTGGCCGCAGTCGGTGTCGGCGTGCTGTCCGCTGCGGCCTGTCCGCAGGCTGTCAGGGCCAGCGCCAGCGCGGCAGTGATAGCAAGATATTTCTTCATGATATTTCCTCCCCGTATTGTGTGTTCAGTGCTGCAAAGGTCTGCGGCGTCATGCTGGCAGCGGAGAGCGTCACGCTGTACCCGCTGGCGTTCGCCACGGCGTAGACCTGCGCGGTCTCACTGTAGCCTGCTGCGCCGAAATCCCGCACGGCTGTGCCCCAGTCCGGGTACTGCCAGTCGGTAAACTCGTCCAGCCCCAGCAGGGCGCAATACTGCGCCACAGCGTCATCAGCCAGCGTATCACCCTGCCCTAAATCGTTCTGATAGTTAAAATACAGCGGTGCATCATCATCGGAAAGAATCAGCTGGATATACACATGCTCGGTATCCGCGCCTGTGTAGATTTCTTCCGGGCGGCGCACCAGCTGCGTCAGGCCGCAGGGCGCAGTGTACAGCTCCCAGCTGCCGTAGTCCAGGCGGCAGACCGAGAGCGCGGCGGCATAGCTGTCATCGCACAGCAGCCCGGCCTCGTGCAGGGCGCGCAGCGTCCGGCGGGCGCGGGCCAGTGCACTGCCGTCCATCGTGCCCGCCGTCCAGCTGCCGTCCCAGAGGCTGTTGCTGCCGAGCGGCACCTTCGTCACATGCTCGGCGGCGTAGAGGGTGCAGGCTGTGGCGTTGGCCCGCCCGGTTGCCGAAAAGCACTCCCCGTCCGTGCGGGTGTGGGGCGCGGCCAGCAGTGCATGGTCCCACAGGGAGAACACCGCCAGCGGCAGCGCCAGACTGCACAGCACCACAGCAGCGCAGTGCAGGAAGGGACGCAGCGTATCAGCTTTGCGTGTCATTGTCAGCCTCCCTTTCGTTCGGCAGTACCTCCGGCACGGCGATGGTCACGGTCGTGCCGACATGCTCGGTGCTGGTGATTTCCAGCTTTGCCCCGTGTGCCCCGGCAATGCGGGCACAGAGCGCCAGCCCGATGCCGCTGCCGCCGTCGGCCCGGCTGCGGGACTTGTCCACCATGTAAAATGCCTCAGTCACGCGGGGCAGATCGGCGGCGGGGATGCCGCAGCCCGTATCCGTCACGGTGAAAACCGCCTGCCCGGCGCGGCGCTCACACCGCAGGGTGATGGCCGCGCCCTCGATGCCCTGACAGGCGCGCTGGGCGTTGAGGGTCAGGTTGCGCAGCATATCCACCCACAGGCTGCGGTCTACCCGCACCACGCACCCCGCGCTGATGACCCGCGGCACAGGCGTGCTGCCCTGCGGCAGGCTGCGCACAGTCTGCATCAAAAGCCCTGCATCCTGACAGGACACCAGTTCGAGCGCCCCGGCCTGATCCAGCCCCATCAGAACCAGCAGACTGCGGCTCAGGTTCTCCAGCCGCTGGGTCTCGTGGTAAATGTAGCCCGCTGCCTCCCGCTGGGTCTCGGCGTCATCGGGCCGGGCACGCATGAGGTCAGCATAGCCGAGCATCGCGGTCATCGGGGTCTTGACCTCATGCGTAAACGCCGCAATAAAGTCCTGCTGGCTCTGCGTAGTCCTTGATAATTCGCTGATCTTGCCTTCCACCGCTGCGGCCATTGCATCAAAGCTGCGGCTCAGCGCGCCGATTTCATCATCGGTCTTGACCTGAGTACGCTGGGTGTACTCACCATCAGCAATTTTCTCGCTGGCCGTTTGCAGCGCAGTCAGCGGGCGGGTCACACGGCGGCTGAACAGCACAGCTGCCCCGCCGCCCAATACCAGCAGCGCCGCCGATGCCGCCAGCCACGCCCGCAGTTGGGCGTCACGGGTGGCGAACACCGCGCTCACATCGTAGGCGCAGAGCATATCGGCCCGCACACCGGGCAGGTCCAGCGGCTGGGTCAGCAGCAGATACCACCGCCCGGCCGCCCGGGTCAGCTGCCAGGCGTTTTCGCCGTCCGTCAGGGCCTGCTTCAGTGCGGTGCGCGGCAGAGCCGCAGGCAGGCCGGAGTAGAGCGTATACGCACCGTCCAGCCAGAGTGCCATGCTGCTGCCCGCATCGGCTGTCTGCTCGGCATACTGCTGGGCCGCGGACGCCAAAATGTAATTTTCAAACTGCGCACTGTCCGTGGCCTGAAAGATGATGCGTTCAAGCGCGTATTTTTCTTTTTCCTGCTGGGCCTGCAGGGCCGTGCGGGTGCTGGCCAGACTGCCGGAAAAGCTCTGCCCTGTCAGCAGCAGCCCTGCCGCGCCCAGCGCGCAGGACAGCAGCGCAATGCAGCCCAGAGATAGCTTGGTTGCAAATTTCATTGCTGTTTCCTCATACCAGATCGCGGCCCTGCAGCGTCACCTGCACCCAATCCTGACTGCCCGCCAGATAGTCCTTAACCGAAATGATTCCGTACTCTCCGCGGCAGGTGGTAAAGCTGTAGGGTGCGCCGTCCGTGCCGATGTCATTTGTTGTGTAGTAGATCTCGCCGTATTTCACAAGCAGCATCGTGTCGCTGGCCGCCACAATAAACGGGCTGCGCTCCACCGCCTGATCCTTGAGCCATGTGGTCGGCAGCGGGGTGTAGACGCCGGTCTCAGGGTTCAGCAGCCCCTCGCTGTCATCGCGCACCATCACAGGGATCCAGCCGTCCAGCCTTGCGCCTTCCACGACACCGTATGATACTCCCTGCAGGTCAAGCTGTCGGGTTTGGGCTGTGCCCGCAGTCAGGTCAAATTTTGTCACCAGCCCCGATTCGTTCAGCACATAGGCCGCACCGTTGTGGACAAGCTGGACATTGCCCGCATCACCGCCCCATGTCATGTCGGTGTCGGTCATGCTGCCCGCCGTATCCAGCAGACAGAGGTTTTTCGTCTGCTCTTTCTGCGCCTCTTCGTCGGCGGCCAGCCATGCGCGCAGCTCCTCATCCGTGGCGGCCGCTCCGGCCGGGTTCAAGGGCTGCTGCAGATAGCCTCCACTGTGCTGCAAAACGATTTTGTCCTGCCAGCAGCCTACGGCGAAATAGTCCTCGCCGTCCGGTATGCTGCGGGTAAAGAAGCACGCCGCACCGCCCTCATCCAGACGAAAAGCAGAATATTCGTCATAGCTGCGCACAAATGTATACAGTGCTGTGCCATCCGTGTACCAGATATAGGCATTGGTCAAATTGGGCAGGTCATCACCCTCGGCCACACGGCGGCGGTCACTGCCGTCCGGATTGCTCACATCCAGATAGGCGCTGTCACTCTCATTGTGGCGGCCATCCACAAGCCAATAGAGCCGGTCGCCCACGGGCAGCAGCATGGCTTGCGGCACGCAGCCGTTACGGATGGCCGTCATGTAGGCCGGGCAGCTTTCATCCGCATGGCTGCAGCCGAATTTTTTGCAGAGGATACGCTGCTCACCCGTTGAAAAATCAATCGTTGTGGCGAAGTATTGGCCGGCATCGTCAATGTTCATCGCGCTATAGACGGCATCTTGGCCCACCGCCGTGCCCCATGCCGTGTAAATGGGCGTAAGCGTGCCCTGCACGGCGGGTGTTTCTGTGGTGGGCTCTGCAGTCTGCGCGGGCGCGGCGGCTGTCTCGGTGGTCGTGCCTGCAGGCACATCCTGCGGCGCTGCCGTGCAGGCCGTCAGTGCCAGCGCCAGCAGACAGGCGGTCAGCCTTGCGGTGTGTTTCATCGTGGTTATCCCCCTTTGTTTGTTGTACCCCCAGCATAGTGCAGGATTGTTTCCGGTTGGTTACAGCTTTGTCACGGGCGGGTTACATTTTATTCTTTTTATTCTTTTTATTCCTTTTCCAGCATATACCCGATTTGCCGCACGCTGTGCAGTCGGTCGCCAAGGTTCAGCTTACGGCGTAGGCGGGCAATGTGGGTGTCAAGCGTGCGGGTGTCACAGCCCGTGCCGTCATCGCCCCAGACGGTTTCGTACAGATAATCCCGGTACAGCGCCCGGCCGCGGTTGCGCAAAAACAAAAGCAGCAGGTCGTATTCCTTACGGGTCAGGTGCATTTCCTCCTCACCGCGCAGCACACGGCAGGCCGCTGCGTCCACCGTGTACTCCCACATCGTGTAGACAGCGGTGCTGCGCCCGGCGCGCCGCAGCACGCTTTCCACCCGGGCCACAAGCTCGGTAGGGGCAAACGGCTTGACGATGTAATCATCCGCGCCGCTGTTCAGCCCGCGCACCCGCTCGGCCACAGCGTCCTTCGCTGTGATGAAGATGCATGGCGTGCCCGTGGGCCGCAGGTACGCCAGCAGATCGTACCCGTCCAGATGGGGCATCATCACATCGAGCAGCACGAGATCATAGCGGTTCTTTTCCAGCAAATCCGCCGCCTCGCGGCTGTCGGTCACGGCCTGACAGCGGTAGCCCGCCTCCGTCAGGATGCGCCGCACCAGCATGGCAATGGCGGCCTCATCGTCCACAATCAAAATCGGATTCATACGGCAATCCTCCCTTATACCTCCATTGTACAACAAAATGTTACAGCTTGGTGAACTTTCCGCTAAAATTTGCAGACCAGCTTTGGAAAGAATCTTTGACAAATTTTTCCTTCGTTCGGCCTTCTTCAAAATACCACAAAATTTTTGTTGTGGCGGCTGATGGAATTGCAATCATGGGCCATGGGATGGTATAATGTGTAAATAGGGCGGTATACCCTTCCGCTTTGGCGGTACATGTTATATTGTAATAGGTTTTATCTGAGGAGTTACGGAATGAAAAAAAACGATCTTTCCCCCGAGGCCTTCCGCTTTGAAGGCAAGATGTCCCTGAAGCAGGCACTGCCGCTGGGCATGCAGCATGTGTTGGCGATGTTTGTCGGCAACCTTACGCCGCTGCTTATCATCACGGGTGCCTGCGGCCTGGCCGGCGGCGAATTTGCCGACCTGCGCGTTACGCTGCTGCAGAATGCCATGCTTGTGGCGGGCATCGTCACACTGGTTCAGCTGTATTCCATCGGTCCCATCGGCGGCAAGGTGCCTATCATCATGGGTACCTCCTCCGGCTTCATCGGGGTGTTCAGCTCGGTCGCAGCCTCGATGGGCGGCGGTGTGCTGGCCTACGGCGCGATCATGGGTGCATCCCTGATCGGCGGCCTGTTTGAGACCGTGCTGGGCTTCTTTCTGAAGCCACTGCGCAAGCTGCTGCCCTCTGTCGTTACCGGCACGGTGGTGCTTTCCATCGGTCTGAGCCTGATCTCGGTCGGCGTAAACTCCTTCGGCGGCGGCAACACCGCGCAGGATTTCGGCTCGGTCGAAAACCTGCTGCTCGCCATCTTTGTGCTGGTCGTCATCCTGATCTGCAAGCACTCCGGCAGCACCTTTTTGAATTCCTCCTCGATTTTGGTGGGCATCATCTGCGGCTACATTGCAGCGTTTCTCATGGGCTTTGTTCTGCCCACCACGGCGCTGAACGCCGAGGGAGTTGCCTATACCAAGGCATGGGTGCTGAACTGGAACAAGGTGGCCGAGGCCAAATGGTTTGCATTGCCCGAGCTGATGCCGGTCAAGCCGGTGTTTGATATGCGCGCAATCGCACCGGTCATGATTATGTTCATCGTCACGGCGGTCGAAACCGTGGGCGATATTTCCGGCGTTATCATGGGCGGCATGGACCGCGAGGCCACCGACACCGAGCTGTCCGGCGGCGTCATCTGCGATGGTATCGGCTCCAGCTTTGCCGCACTGTTCGGCGTGCTGCCCAACACCTCCTTCAGCCAGAATGTCGGCCTTGTCAGCATGACCAAGGTCGTCAACCGCTTTGCGCTGGCCACCGGCGGCATCTTCCTGATTCTCTGCGGTCTGGTGCCCAAGCTGGGCGCGCTCGTCTCGATCATGCCGCAGTCGGTGCTGGGCGGCGCAGCGGTCATGATGTTCTCTTCCATCGTGGTGAGCGGTATTCAGCTCATCACCCGCGAGCCTCTGACCCCGCGCAGCCTGAGCATCGTCTCGGTAGCGCTCGGTCTTGGCTACGGCATCGGCGCCAACAACGGCATCCTTGCACACGCACCGCAGATGCTCTCTCTGGTATTCGGCGGCTCCGGCATCGTGCCCGCCGCACTCGTTGCTATCCTCTTGAATCTGGCCATTCCCAAGGACGAAAACGGTTAAAGTAAGCATCCCTATAGCGGGCAGTGTAAAACGCACTGCCCGCTATAGATTTTTTGTTGAAATTCAAACGCACAAAAGCACCTTTAGCACCCTATTGACATTTGGGTGCCAGACTGCTATTATATGAACGAACTATCGTAGAATCGTTGCTGGTACGCCGTTTTGGCTGCAGGCAGCTTTTTTACGATCCAGCGGTTAGATTATTCTAACCCACATATACAAGCTGCCGCCGGGCAGCTTTTCAAATAAGCAGCAGTTAGTTGATGTAAACCAAGGAGCTGAGCATTACGAAAAAGAATTTTTGGGACAGAAATGCAGCAAGGTATGACCGCTTTATGCGTAAGAATGCAATAGCCTATGATCAATTATATGCGCTGCTTCGCCCTGTTGTGTGGCACAAAACCGTTTTGGAGGTAGCCACCGGCACAGGGCAGGTGGCAAAGCATCTCCTGTGTTCTGCCGACCACATTGAGGCTACCGACTCCTCCGCAGCGATGATCGCGCAGGCAAAGCGGGGTAATTTTTCTTCCAAGCTGTATTTTTCTGTGCAGGATATGTTCCATCTGCCTTATGCTGACCAGTCCTTTGATGTTGTCATTGTCTCCAATGCACTGCACATTGTGCCGCATCCCGAGAAAGCCCTCATCGAGTTTCGCCGTGTGCTTAAAAACGATGGCACACTGATTGCTCCTACCTTTACCCATGCAGAGAATTCCCCTTGGGGAAAGCTTCAGACCCTTGCGTTGAAAATTGCAGGCTTTCCGCTGCACAGCAGATGGACGAGTGCTGCGTATCTGGCATTTTTGCAGCAAAACGGCTGGACCGTTTGCAAAAGTGTTGTTTTGCAGAATTCCATTCCACTTACCTACGCAGAGTGTAAAAAAGTCGAAAGGAGATAAACGATGTCATTTTTTGAAAATACGAGAGACCCCAAAGGCTTCGGCGGCAGGCTGATGGTCACCATGATGAACCTTGCCCACACCCCCATGGCGCTGTGGGGGCTTCACTTTCTGCATCTTGCGCCGGACGCAAAGGTGCTGGACTGCGGCTGCGGCGGCGGAGTGAATATCAAACGGCTGCTGAAAAGGTGCCCGCACGGCATCGTAAAAGGCGTGGATTACTCTGCTGTCAGCGTCGAAAAATCCCGCCGTCTCAATGCAGAGGCGATTCAAAGGGATCGCTGTGTCATCTGGCAGGGCAGCGTGCAGCGCATCATTTTTGCCAGCGATTGGTTCGATGCAGTCACAGCGTTTGAAACCGTCTATTTCTGGCCGGACCCTGCAAAATGTTTCCGGGAGGTTTGGCGGGTTTTGAAGCCGGGCGGCACCTTCCTCATCTGCAATGAAGTCAACGGCGACACGGACAAAGACAAAAAATGGGCAGAAATCATTGATGGCATGACCATTTACAAGGATACTGAGCTGAAAGCATATCTTGAGCAAGCAGGCTTTTGTAACATTGCGGTACAAAAAAGCAAAACAGGCTGGCTGTGTTTGACCGCCGTAAAGCGAAGTGACTGTGCCTGCGGGGGGCAGGAAAGGGTATAAAGTACCTGTGTTTATGTCTATATACTATATAAAGGAGGCGACTTCATTGACGGAAGCTTTTTGGGGAATTCTGATTCCCTTTTTGGGTACATCGCTGGGCGCAGCGTGTGTGTTTTTCATGCAGCGCGCACTGGGTGATCTGGTGCAGCGCTCGCTTGCGGGCTTTGCCGCCGGTGTGATGGTGGCGGCATCGGTCTGGAGTCTGCTGATCCCGGCAATCGAACAGTCGGAGGGGTTGGGGCGTTTTGCCTTTTTCCCGGCGTTTGCGGGATTTTGGTTCGGCGTGCTGTTTTTGCTTGCCTTGGATCATTTGATCCCCCACCTGCATATCGGCAGTGAGGAGGCTGAAGGGCCAAAAAGCAGACTGGGCCGCACTACAATGATGGTGCTGGCGGTGACCCTGCACAATATCCCGGAGGGCATGGCAGTCGGTGTGATGTACGCCGGCTTTCTCGCAGGCAGCGCGCAGATCACCGCCGCGGGCGCACTGGCCCTGTCCCTCGGCATAGCCATCCAGAATTTTCCGGAGGGTGCCATCATCTCGATGCCCCTGCGCGCCGAAGGAGAGAGCAAGGGCAAGGCCTTTGCAGGCGGTGTGCTTTCGGGCGTGGTTGAGCCAATCGGCGCAGTGGTGACAATTCTGGCCGCACAGCTTGTGATACCGGCACTGCCTTATCTCTTGAGCTTTGCGGCCGGTGCGATGCTCTATGTCGTGGTGGAGGAGCTGATCCCCGAAATGTCACAGGGGCGGCACTCTAACCTTGGCACAGTATTCTTTGCCGTTGGCTTCAGTGTGATGATGGTGCTGGATGTGGCACTGGGGTAACATACGGCACAAAAAATCTGCCAAGAGCAAGGCGCACTTGGCAGAGATAAAAATGGCAGGATACGCTTTCAGCGGTTCCAGATATTATGCTCAAGGTCACGAAGGCGGCTGCGATACTCCGCAATGCGGCGGTCGGCGTGGCCATCGTTGTCGGGGAAGGTGAGCAGATAGCCGTCCTCGGCATCATGAAAGCCGATTTCCCCGGTAAAGCCGCAGATGTCCGCCACCTTTAAAAGCGTGTGAAAGTCATATTGCATGGCGCTGACGAGTAGTAGTTTGTTCATGGCGGTCTCCTGCTTTTTGTTGTTTTTTGTCATTATAACGCAAATCGGAGAAAAATGCAAACAGCTTTCCCCGCCTCAGCACAAAGCCGGTCAGAAAAGGTCCAGCATATTGTCCAGATACAACTCCTCACGGACAGCCAGCTGATATTCCGGCCTGGTCAGGTAGTGGAGCAAAAATTCAAGGATCAGCGCACTGCCAAGGCCGCGCCCCTCGATCTTGAATTGGGTGAAGCCCATCGGCAGGTAGGTTTTCCGAATATCCTCAATGCCGATAAAGCCAGGGTTTGCCATCGCCCGCGAGAAGCGATACCCGCCCTCTGCGCCGGGGGCGCTGCAGTGATGCTCCGGGCCGGGCAGACCCAGATTTTTGCGGCTGACAGCCTCATAGCAGGCCCTGCGTTCCGCACATCCGAACCAGCAGCACTCATTGCAGAGAAACTCCACCTTGTGCTTCTGGGACTGGGGCAGCGCTGCAAGTCGGTCAAACGCCCGGTTCAGCCGAAAATCCGGCACAACATAACGAAACTCCGGCCGCGCCAGCTCCCGCCGCAGATCGTTGAAGTCTGTCAGCACTTTTGTGGTTGAGGATATAAGATACAGCGATGGATAGCTCTTTTTCAGGTACTTTGTCAGCAGTTCAGCATGAACAATGGCGCCGTTTTGGGGGTTCCCTTGTTCCTGAAACAGTCGGCAGAGCGTATTACAGTCCGGGTCTGTGAGATGCTCCGGGCGCAGCAACGAATTGCTGAGTGTCAGCCGCGCCGAGATGCCATATTCATGCGTCAGCGCCAGCACCTCGCGCGGGGTGCGGTCACTGTACTCGACCCGGCCGCCCGCCCATAAGCAGTCAGACGGTGCGCCGTAGATCGAGCCGATGGCACACCAGTCGTAAAAATATTCCCTATGCGCACGGTAAAGCGGCAAAAACGCCGCATACAGGTCATAAAATTCAAACAGACCGGGCAGATGAAACAGGGCCGTGCCCCGAGGGGATGTTTCCATAGCGGAGACCTTTCTTTAGCCGCACAGGCGGCCTGATGGGATACATTTATTATACCAGCAATCCCGCCGGAATGCAAAGCAAAGCGCCGTATCGGCACCTAGGGCAACACCGCACAATTCCCGCCTGACGGCTTAAGCACCGCTCCGGCGGCTGCGGCACGGCATCTGCGTTGCCAAAATGCTCGATAAGACATCCAGTATTATCTGCGCTTTTGGCTTAGCAGCTGCCGCACCTCGCTCGCCGTATCGGCACTTAGAATTATGCGGTGTTGCCTTAGAATTACGCGGTATTGCCCTAAAATTGACAGCCGCGCGGTTCGGTGGTAGAATCAAACTATAAAAGCGACTCTTTACCGCCGCCATACAAGGAGGGCTATTCTGATGGAGTTTACACAGGTCATTGAAAGCCGCTATTCCTGCAAAAATTTTAGTGCGCGCCAGCTTGCGCCCGCACAGTTAGACGCAATACTGGCAGCAGGCCGGGTCGCGCCGACCGCCAAAAACCTGCAGGAGCAGCGCATCTATGTCATCCAGTCTGCACAGGGGCTGGCTAAGATCGACGCTGCAACGCCTTGCCGTTACGGCGCACCGACCTGCCTTGTGGTAGCCTTTGACCGCAGCAATGTTTTTACATATCCCGGCGGCAAGCGGGACTCCGGCGTGGAGGATGCGTCCATTGTAGCAACGCACCTGATGCTGGCCGCCGCCAACACCGGTGTGGACAGCTGCTGGCTGAACTTTTTTGACCCCGACAAGCTGGCACAGGCACTTGGACTGCCTGAAAACGAGGAGATCCTCATGATCCTTGATCTGGGCTTTGCCGCTGAGGGTGTCACGCCGCTGCCGAACCACAGCGCCCGCAAACCGCTGACCGAGACAGTCCGATACCTGTAACCCCCGCCCTTCGCATTTGGCAAAGTTATGTCTATTCCGACCCACATCGTAACAAAGGAGTATCCCCCCATGAAAATTGCAGTCACTTACGACAACGGACAGATCTTCCAGCACTTTGGCCACAGCGCGCAGTTCAAGCTGTACGAGGTTTCCGGCGGTATGATCCTCAACACAGCTGTGGTCGATACCAACGGCAGCGGCCACGGTGCGCTGGCCGGATTTTTGAAACAAAACGGCGTTGATACACTGATCTGTGGCGGCATCGGCGGCGGCGCACAGGCTGCCCTGACGCAGGCCGGCATCCGTCTTTACGGCGGTGTCAGCGGCGATGCCGATGCAGCCGTGCTGGCCCTGCTGGCGGGCAAACTGGGCTATGACCCCGATGTGCGCTGCACCCACCACGATGAAGCGCACGGCGAGGGCGGCCACACCTGCGGCAGCCATGGCTGCGGAAACCACAGCTGCCACTGATGACTCCCAGTCTGCACAGCTCCCCTGCAAAAAGGCTGAAGGCTTTGCTCTGAGCAGTCTATCCCCTTTTGTAAAAAGCGGGCAAATTGTCAAGTGAAATGACACCCCCTCACGCGGAAAATTTTATGCCCAGCGCGGCACATTCGGCGGCCATGAGGTCGGCGGGACGCTGCCAACCCAAAAGGCGGCGGGGGTAGTTGTTCATCCACAGAGAAATATACACGGCATGGTCTGCAGTGACGCAGGCCATGCTTTTTCCTTTTTTGCAGAAACGGCGGATCAGTTTATTCTGGTTTTCATTCGTGCCGCGCTCCCAGCTGCTGTATGGGTGGCAGTAGTAGATCGGGGCAAACTGCTCCATCTCTTTCGCAGCGGCAAATTCACAGCCATTGTCGCAGGTAATAGCCTTGAACAGCTTGCGGAAGTCCTCGCCGAACTCCTGCCGCAGCTCTCGCAGAACGCGCAGCACCTCACGGGTGGTTTTGCTTTCCAGCACACGGACGATCTCAAACCGGGTTTTGCGCTCTGTCAATACCAGCAAACAGCGGCTCGGCCCGGCGCTTTTGCCGACAACGGTGTCCATCTCCCAATATCCTACATCCTCGCGGGTCTCGACCTCGGGCGCACGCTCGTCAATGCTGCGGTCATTGCTGTGGCTCTTTGCCGAGCGCTGTTCCGGCTTTTGCTTCACATTATACCGTCCGACCGGCAGGTCAAGACCGCACAGACGCAGATACCCGCGGTAGATATACCGGTACACCGTGTTGGCAGAGATGCCGGGTAGAGGCAGCCCCTGCAAAATGATTTCCTGTGCGGCCGCAGCGGGGCTATAGTGCCGCTTGCCTATGTAGTCCTCAAGATAGGCGGCCAGCTCCGGGCACAGCTTGCAGGGGCGGCCCTTGCGCAGATCACGGATAGAGTCGGCGCGGTTTTGGGACTTTTGGGCGGAATAGATCTTATAGAATTCATATGACTGGGAATTGAGCTGCTCACAAAGACCACGCGCCTTTTCGCGGAACACGGTCCGCCTGCTGCACCCGATGATCTGCGCAATTTCGCACGTGCTTACGCGGGCCGCAAAAAGCGCCTCCATGCGGATTCTGTCGTTCTCTGTAAGATGCTTTCCACCCATTCCAAAAACCAACCCTTATCACATCTTGTATTCTATTTGTTTGGACTGCCAATCCCGGCGCTGCATCTGCGCGGAGCGTATCAGTTCGGTTTGCCGGTCATTCAGTGCGGACATCTGCACGCCCTGCAGCAGGGGCGTAAAGTCACCGTCCATAATTGCGAGATATGCTTTTATGCTGCTGCCGGCCTGATGGAAGATATACTTTTTCAGACTGTCAAAATTGTAATCCTTGCCGGCGTCATAGGCCATGTGTATCTGCTCGGCATCACCCAGCAGCTTGTCCCACCAGGGCGCAAGTGTGGCGCGGTCTCTGTTTTTGCCGTCATAGGTCATTACATAAAGCAGCTGATTCCGCATAATGCCCATGAATGTCTGACCGATACTCCCGCAGGCCTGCCATGAGCGCACGAAGGATGCGGCGGAATCATTGCGCAGCTGAAACTCACAGCGCACCCAGCCCTGCGGGATCTTGTCGGATTCTATGCCGCCCTTTTTCTTCCGCTCTAAGGTCTTGTCATAGATACGCAGCCGGAAGTCTGACTTGCTGCTGCCCCAGATTACGGCCATTTCATTACTGCCCTCCTGAATCAGGAAGGTTTTCCAGCGGCTGATATAGTTACCGGCGCGGGTAAAGGCTTGTATATTCCTGAGCTTGAGCAGCCTAAAGGTATCGCAGGCAATATCCAGACGGCTGATGTGCAGCGTAGCGTATGTGGTCTGCAGATACTTTATCCACTTCTCCCAAGTAAGGCCGGGATGTGTTGTCTCCCATGTACGGCAGCCGGTGCCGGACATCTGAATGTAGATCGTTTCGGCACCGCCCCATGCGTAGACTATACCATCATACCAGGCGCTGTAAGCGTAACCGTACATTCCCTTGCGCTGCTGGAACTCTAAACCGGTAAGATAAAACTTCTTTTCTATGCGCTGCTGCAGGTATACGGCCTTTTCCTCGGCGTCATCATACTCTTGAAATTCCGCCAGTGAGACGGTAAAGCAGAAGTAGTCTACAAGGATTCTTGTTGCGTCATGAAGGCCGGATTTTCTGGAATTCTGCTTTTGCATTTTTGCACCTCTCAAAAATACATGGCTAAGACAAAAAACGGCAGTTTTTGACAAGCTTGGTGTGGAGTTGTACCCCCGTGCTACATCACGGGGGTTTTGGCGAGGCGCGAGGCCTCACCGGATGGATTGTTGTTGCGGAAAGTGCGAATTTTTGCAAATAAGAGGAAGCAGGCAGCTGCCGGGAGGCGCTGCCTCTTGCCTTTGCGCGATTTCAGTTGCGGGTGCGGGAAACGGAGCGCCGCGCAGGCGCTGCAGATACCTCGGGCGGTGCCTTCGGTCTCACTGCCCGGCAGGCTGCAGGTATACCAGAAAGCCGCGGTAATAGTCACGGGTATACAGAACTACATCTGTGACTATGCGGCCGCCGTAGAGATCAAAGTCGCAGTCTTCGATTTCCCCGGCCCACAGCATGTCGGAAGACCCGGCCCACAGCGAAACTTCCGTGTGAGGGGCGAGCAGCTTTTGAAAATCATTCATGGTCATAAGAGTGGCCTCCTTTTGCGCAGAAAAACGAACATTTACCATAGCCGCATAATACGGCAGCTTATCATCAGGGATATTTATCGTGAATTGCATACAGAACACCTCATTGTAATACGGTGTGCGGATCTGATCGGCGTGCCGGTGCGTATGCAGCCATGCAAAAATGTATTACAGCGGGGGCGGTGCTGCGGCGTAGGCTAAAGCCTTCACGCCGCAGCGCCGCCTACTGTCGTTGAATCTTCCGGCCCTTGCGGGTCCGGTGCGTCACAGCGTCCGGCGTGGGCCCGGCAGGGGCGCGGGCGGTCAGAATCTCGGCCTCGGTCATCATGTCATTTTCGTCATAGCGCTTTTTGAGCGTGTCCACCACGGCAAGCGTGTTATAGGCGTTGTAATCCCTGTTCCGCACGAACCAGCAGCGCCGGGACAGCGGGCGGACAAGCTCGGGATTGGTCACATTCTCCAGTTCCCATGCGTCATACCAGCTGTTGCACTGCAGACGCCAGAACTTGCGGCACTGGATAACAGACAGAGTGACATCCCGCATCAGCTTATCCACATGGCCGAAGCGCTGGGCGCTGCCGTACAGGCTGATATAGTAATGTCGGCAGCAGAGCAGGGTGGAAAGAAAGGTCGGGTCGATGTTATCCCGGAAAGACCGGCTGTTCAACTGTACGCCCAGCTCGTCCACGCAGGCGATCGTGACCGTGAGGGTGTCGTGCTCATCGTCATATGCCTGATTGACCTTGGAGGCCGCCACGACCTGCGCGAGGCTGTGCAGCGGCTGATAGGGCACCGAGAGCGCCACATTGGAGAGAATCAGGATGCGCTGCGTCACAAACCTTTTGCGGCGGGGACACCAGACGGTTTTGCCGTCATACTGCTCATACAGGCCCGTGACCTTGTGGACGAGGGACAGCGTCTTGCCGCTGCCGAAATAACCGCAATATATATCCAAATCACCGGTGTGGCAAAGGTTATATCCCTTGTGGCGCAGGTAGGTAAAGGCATCCAGCGCACCATACCAAAGCAGGTGCAGCGGATGTGTGACCACGCAGCGCACCGCTGGGAACAGCGCCACCACGATCACTGCGCCGGTCAGAAGAAGCAATGCCCACATGATATTACCTCCAGCGCGACAGTGTGCGGACAATGCCGAACATAAGCTTCAGCACGCCCCAGAAAATCGCCATGCAGGCCAGCACCGTGACGAGCCACGGCACCAGCTCGGAAAAGTTCTGCGGTGTGCCGGAGATGCCGAAAAAGGCAAGCAGTTGATTGAATTGTTCCACCATGTTATCACCTCAACCAGATCAGCAGCGCCAGAAAGCACAGCGCTACAAAGGTAAGCAGGAGCAGCCCCTCGGTCGGGCTGTAATCGTTAAAGGGCTTGTCCCAGATCGTGGGGGCCGCGGTCGGCTCAGGCGTGGGCGCTGTCTCCGGCGTGGCCTGTATCACAATGACCTGCGGGGTCGGCTCGGGCGTGGGTGTGGCATCCGGGTCGGGTGTCGGCGTTGCCATTGCCTGCGTCAGAGCTTCGGCCAGTGCCTCGGCATCGAACTCAACAGGTACACGCGCAGCATCCTCCGCAGCAGGCGCCGGAGCTTCCTGCGCAGGCGTCTCCTCAACCGCCGCAGCGGGCGTATCAGCAGGTACATCTGCATATTCCTCCGCATAGATTCCCTGTGCCAGCGCCGTAAGACACAGCAGACAGGCACACAGGACAGTTGTAAATTTATCAGTCACCAATGAGCAGCCCCTTTATAAACGAGATAATGATACCGGCGATCAGGCACCAGACAAGGACATCCCAATAGCTGATCGTGAAGCCGTACAATGTAAACTTGTGCCGGAACAGCCCCAGCACGGCGGTAAAAATCGCGGTCAGGTCATCCATGTGATCACCCCTTTAACCAGCTGACGATACCCAGCACGACCAGCGAGGCGAGAGAAAGGCCGATGATCGTCCAGATCTCGGCAGGAATCCATGCAGTACAGGCCCCCACAAAGCCGAGGACGGAATCATTGACAACGCCGTCATACTGGTTTTTGACATCGTCCAGCCCGGAATCTACACCGCCCGCATACTTGTCGTAGGCGTCGGTGATGTCACCGCCGAGGGACAGATCCTCGTCACTGTCGGCTGTATCGCTTGCGCTGCCGGAGGAAGAAACTGCGGGTTCATCGGCATAGGCCGGGCAGGCCGTGCCGATGAGCAGGCAGAGAAGCAGCACCGGAACGGCAATGTAATACAGACAGATCTTCCGGACGCCTGGCAGCTGCAGCAAAAGTGTATTACGCATATTGTCACCCCCGAATAAATTTGATGATACCGATAACGAAGCAGACCACTACACCGCCGACCAGCAGTCCGCTCACACCGGGCGGCAGGAATGGGAACAAGGTAAAGACAAGGGAAACAGCCCAGATGATCCAGCCGAGGATTGTGCTTAAAAGCTTGAAAATGAGTTTCAGCACCGCACTGACTGCGCCGAGAAGGCCGTCTATTACGGCATTGCCAAGCTTATCCAGCAGCTTGTCCCACCAGCTTTGACCGCTGCCGGAACTGCTGCCCGGTTTGCCGGTTTCGGGCGTGGAGATACTGCCGCCCGGCTTTGGGGTGGGTGTGGGAGTAGTGCCGGGGTCTGGTGTAGGAGTAGGTGTGGGAGATTCAGACGGCGCGGGGTTGGGGCTAGGGGACGGTGTAGGCTGTGCGTTATAGGTTATGTAATAGTAGTTCTTCGTGGTCTGGTCGTAGGTGTAGTATTGTTTGGTTTCGTTGTTGTAGATGATGGGCGTATTGGAAATGTTAGTTACGGTTTCGTTTTTCTCGTTGATGGTCGTATATTGCGGGTAGATATAGGTAAGGTTGGTGCTGTTGTCGGTGTAGATGTTGCCGTTCCATGTGTTGTTGTTGATGGTGATATTGGTTTGTTTATTGATTGTAGCAATCGAACCAATGTCTGTTACCGTGACAGTAGGTGCCGGGAAATTTATGGAAACATCGTAATATACAGGATGTCCTGATAAACTGTCGAGCGAGTAGTACGATTGAAGATAAAAATTGAAAAAGTAGTGTTTTCCTTTAACGATGTACACTTTACTAGGCGTCCATTTTCTTGATACACCATTTCGCATGGAATCATAGAAACGGGAAGGCACAGAAGGCTCACGCGATTCAAAAGATACACCAACACGCGCCGAACTCGCATCATTATTGTCGGAAAAAATGTTTCCATTCTTATCTTTTGAAACAATTTTGACCGAACATGAAGCATCAGTAATTTGATAGTAACCTGTATATGGTGCAACAAAATAAAAGGAAACACATCCAGTAGGATAGTTGGTAGCGTTATCCGATGAATAAAAGCCCGTGAAATTGTATGTAGAAGTGATGGAATAAGTGCCATTAGAATAAGAACCAATGGGAGAGCCGTACAAAAATTCACCGCCAAATTTTGTAGAGAATCCATTTAACGCCATTTTAAAAGTAAGTGTCGGTAAACCGTCTACACCAATGGTCGGGGTACCGTTATCATCTGCGTAACCCGGCAGGTCTTTCCGGCCGATGCCGGAGGGGGCTTGCTCTACTTTCCATTCACCGGGCCGTTCTGAACCCCAATCAAGGCCTAATAAACGGGTTTCGTTTTTTTCGTATTTGCAATTTGTACAATATAAGCGAATTGAAGCAACAACACCAGCGCCAGCAGGTATTTTGATTGTTCCGTTATCGTTAATGGTAAGTTCAACCTCTGCACCAGAAGTAGAGAACCAAGAAGCATGAAGCGATGAACCACAAGTAGGACAAGTTTTTGGAATATCGCTAATAAGGGCTGAATAACCGTCCGAACTTGTAGTAGTAGAATCAGCATAAACAGGCAAGGAAAGTGTACAGATAAAAACCATACACAGCAGCAAGGTGAAAAGTTTTCGTTTCATGTGTACACCTCTTGACATGAATATTAAGTACAGAGTAGAATTGACTTAAGGAAGTGATAAAAAATGCCGATTGACTTTGATTATACAATGACAAGTATTTTGGTTTTCCTGTTTTTTGTAGCAGTAATTGCAATCATTGCTTTTACTATCTACAAAATTATAAAAATCGTATGCCTAGCCATTACATGGAACACAGAGGTTAAAATGTTCGGGAGTAGTGAGGAATACACCGAATTTCTGCAATGGAGACAGGAGCAGGGCCGCCAGTAATGGCGGCATTTTCATTGATTGTCATACACCCTGCAGCTCAGACCGGGACGGATCCGGCGCGGCTGCAGGGCTTTTGTGTATTACATGGTGTCGGGGGCGGGAGTCAAACCCGCAGAACATCTTGAAAAGCTCCCACCGGGAGTCCCCGACATATAAAAAAGCGTCCCGCCCAGCCCTGAGGTGTAGGGGAGGGCGGGACGCCTTGCACAATGGAGAAATTGGAGATCAGCGGCGCTTCATCAGGCGGCTAACCAGACCGATGACCACACCCGCGATAGGAACAGCGATAAACACACCCAGCAGCGAATGGTTAGCCATAGTGGTGAGCATCGTACCGGCCATATCGGTCACAGTAGTAACCAGAGTAGCGGCGGTAGCAGTGCCCTCGCCAATAACCATAGGAATCATAGCAACAGACCTCCTTTCCAACCATAGTCCTAGAGCGTACTATTTGAAGAATCCACTCCGAAAACCTCGTCATAAGCTTGCAAAAGCTCCCGGCTTTTGTTCTCAATAGTGGATATTCTCCAGCCAATGTCTTTAAGCTGCTGCTGCAAATAGCTGAAATTGCGGGCAAACTTGCCCATGTCAGCAACGCGGGCAAGCTTTTGCTGGCGGTCGTGTTCGAGATCGTCCAGCTGCTTTACCAGCTTTTCCCGGTCACGGCCCAGCAGCCGGGCAGCAGAAACAAACTTTTCGGTGAACGAATCACCGGGGAAACCCTCGATCGTGTCTATGACGTCCGGGGGCAGACGCAGCGTTTTAACAGTAGTAGCCAAACCCTAACACATCCTTCCACAGCTACAAGCGGCCTATTTTGCGAGGCCTTTTTCATTTGGCAGAGGTCAGCGGTGCCTTGATCTGGATGCTGTCAACGAAGCCGCCGTCATCGTAGTTGATGTCAACACGCATCCCGACAAGCTGACCATAGCCGCCGAGGTTCTTGACATCGGCAGCCAGCAGACCGGCATCGACAAACTGCTGCTTGACCTCGCAGCCCTGCAGACGGTCATCGCGCTGGTTCTCGCGCACCATGTGCAGGATATAAGCGTTCATATCCTGCCCGGACTTCTTGGACTTTACCCCAATCAAAGACTTGATACCCACAATACCGAATTCCATAGAAAACCTACCTTTCAATCAGACCTGAAATAGATGTAATACGGGGTGTCAACTAGTGACATTATTATTGTAAATCTGCATTTTGTAAAAAGCGTGAAAAAATATCTCCCCTTTTCTTGACAATGCATCACATCTGTGTTATACTTCTCACGATTTTGAAAGACGAATCGAGTTTGTAAGAGTTTTTCAAAGCAATTTACCTACGGACCGCCCAACAGGGGCGGGGCGAACGATTGCAAAAGCTTCGTTGTGCCCCATGGCCATACGGACAGCCGGGTCCACTGCCGATCGGCAACGCAGGTTGCCTTATTGATTGAGTTAGAAGCTCAAATTTTATAAGTTGGTTCCTTTACAACCATGAAATTGTGCAGCCAGTGCGCAGACTTGTGAAACGGTCAATGTGAAACGGTCAATAAAGAGCAGTAAAAGCAGAATTGCTATATAGACTCTCATCATCCCGTCTTTTTGGATCATGCTGAAACGCGGCCCGTGGCTCCGGCACATCTTGTCCGGGGGCTTTCTCCGCGCAAAAAATGGCTTTTTTCCAAGCGCAGGTCTGCACTTTTTGGTGCGGCACCTGCGCTTTTTTGTTTGTCTTGGAACCAGGGACGGAGGAAAAAAAGATGAGTGAGAACCGTACACGGTTCCGGCTGGACCAGCGCCGCGCGCCCATTTACGAAGCGCTGGAGCGGTTCCGGCAGATGCGTGTGGTGCCCTTTGATGTGCCCGGCCACAAGCGGGGCCGGGGCAACCCGGAGCTGACGGCCTTTCTGGGCCAGCAGTGCGTGGGCGTGGACGTGAACAGCATGAAGCCGCTGGACAACCTCTGCCACCCGGTGTCGGTCATCCGGGAAGCAGAAGAACTGGCCGCCGACGCCTTTGGCGCGGCCCACGCCTTCCTGATGGTGGGCGGCACCACCAGCAGCGTGCAGAGCATGGTGCTCACCGCCTGCAAGCGGGGCGATGAGATCATTTTGCCCCGCAACGTGCACCGCAGCGTGCTGAACGCGCTGGTGCTCTGCGGCGCGGTGCCGGTTTATGTGAACCCGGAGGTGGACAAGCGCCTGGGCATCTCCCTGGGCATGAAGCGGGAGCAGGTGGAAAAGGCCATCAAGGAGCACCCCAACGCGGTGGCCGTGCTGGTGAACAACCCCACCTACTACGGCATCTGCTCCGACCTGCGGGCCATCGTCAAGATGGCTCACGACGCCGGGATGCTCTGCCTTGCCGACGAGGCCCACGGCACCCACTTCTACTTTGGCAACGGCCTGCCGGTGTCGGCCATGGCAGCGGGGGCGGACATGGCGTCCGTCTCCATGCACAAGAGCGGCGGCAGCCTGACCCAGTCCAGCCTGCTGCTCATCGGGCCCAACGTGCATCCGGGCTATGTGCGGCAGATCATCAACCTGACCCAGACCACCTCCGGCAGCTACCTGCTCATGTCCAGCCTGGACATCTCCCGGCGGAATCTGGCATTGCGGGGGCGGCAGGTGTTCCATCAGGTGGCCGACATGGCCGAGTATGCCCGCGAGGAGATCAACGCCGTGGGCGGCTACTACGCCTTTGGCAAGGAGCTGTGCAACGGCAACTCGGTGTTCGACTTTGACACCACAAAGCTCAGCGTCCACACGCTGGACATCGGTCTGGCGGGCATCGAGGTCTACGACATCCTTCGGGACGAGTACGACATCCAGATCGAGTTTGGCGACATCGGCAACATCCTGGCCTACCTGTCCATCGGCGACCGCCCGCAGGAGGTGGAGCGGCTGGTGAGCGCCCTGGCAGAGATCAAACGCCGCTACCGCACCGACGGCTCCGGCCTGCTGAGCCAGGAGTACATCGACCCCGTGGTGGCAGCCAGCCCCCAGGAGGCCTTCTACGCTCCCAAAAAGAGCCTGCCCCTGCGCGAGACCGAGGGCATGGTGTGCAGCGAGTTCGTCATGTGCTACCCGCCGGGCATCC
>ERZ833515.62-NODE-62-length-100181-cov-11.286749_pt1 | contig 100181 bp, 95 predicted proteins | sample MGYA00519949_ERZ833515 | MGnify/ENA primary metagenome ERZ833515 (study PRJEB31850, sample SAMEA3708741) | human gut metagenome | biome: human gut; feature: human-associated habitat; material: faeces | place: China | collected 2014 ...
TTTTTAATACACCAGGTGATTGCCTTCTGTCTGCAGAGCTTTCCTTGGCAATCACTTTTTAGGAACAAACAACTATAAATATGAGAAAAGTTCTGTCTTTTTCGGGCTTCCTGATGCTGGGGCTCGTCGTTTCGCAATTCTTGCCGATGATGGCAGGGGATGGCTATGGAGCTGTTAAATCCATATCGAATGTATTGCTCTATGTATGCCTTAGTTTTATAATGATTAATGTAGGGCGTGAATTTGTTCTTGATAAGACACGGTGGAAAAGTTACGCCCAGGATTATTTTATTGCCATGGCTACGGCTGCTTTGCCGTGGTTTATGATTGCCATCTATTATGTGTTTGTATTGCTTCCACCCGATTTTTGGAATAGTTGGGAAGCCTGGAAGGAGAATTTGCTGTTGAGCCGTTTTGCCGCACCGACATCAGCCGGTATTTTGTTTACAATGTTGGCGGCTATCGGGCTAAAGTCCAGTTGGATTTATAAGAAGATACAGGTGTTGGCTATTTTCGATGATTTGGATACGATTCTTTTGATGATTCCTCTTCAGATTATGATGATCGGGCTGCGCTGGCAGTTGATTATTGTGGTGGTGATTGTGTTCCTGTTATTATCGATCGGCTGGCAAAGGCTGAATAAGTACGATTGGCGTCAGGATTGGAAGGCTATCCTCTTTTATTCAATAATCATATTTTTGACTACTCAAATTCTTTATCTCGGTAGTAAGGAATTGTATGGGGAGGAGGGAAGTATTCATATTGAAGTCCTGCTGCCTGCATTTGTGCTGGGTATGATTATGAAACATAAGGAACATGATACGCCCGTGGAACGAAAGGTTTCTACCGGAATTTCATTTTTCTTCATGTTCCTGGTGGGGATGAGTATGCCGCATTTTATTGGAGTGAACTTTGCGGAGACTCATGCAGGTGCTTATTCCGTCACCGGTTCGCAGGAGATGATGTCGTGGGGGATGATTATGTTTCATGTAGTGATTGTCTCTTTATTGTCGAATATAGGAAAGCTTTGCCCGATGTTCTTTTACCGTGACCGGAAATTAAGCGAGCGACTGGCTCTTTCTATCGGTATGTTTACCCGTGGTGAGGTAGGAGCCGGAATCATTTTCATTGCATTGGGCTATAACTTGGGTGGTCCGGCATTGGTAATTTCTGTTCTTACCTTGGTACTGAATCTGATTTTGACAGGAATTTTTGTACTTTGGGTCAAAAATCTTGCTTTAAGGAGTTATACTAATTAGAAAATTCTGTATATTGCAAAACTAATATTATAAAAACATTTCGTTATGACTATTTTGCGGACTATGCGGAACTTCTCGTCTATGAATATCACGGCGAGTATTCTTTTATTCCTGGCTGCTATCTCGGCAGCCATTATTGCGAACTCTTCTGTGGCTCCGGTATATCAGGAATTTTTGTCGCATGAACTTCATTTACAGATAGGAAATTTTAATTTGCTTTCGCATGGTGGGGAAAATCTGCGAATGATTGAGTTTATCAATGATGGTTTGATGACGATTTTCTTTTTATTGGTTGGACTGGAAATCAAACGTGAGTTATTGGTAGGTGAGCTTTCCTCTTTTCGTAAGGCGGCGTTGCCTTTCATTGCCGCTTGTGGTGGGATGTTGTTGCCTGTGATGATCTATTCGCTTATTTGTGTTCCGGGTAGTGAAGGCGGACATGGACTCGCCATTCCTATGGCTACGGATATTGCTTTTTCATTGGGGGTGTTGAGCTTATTAGGCAGCCGTGTGCCGTTGAGTTTGAAGATTTTTTTGACTGCTTTTGCGGTAGTCGATGATATTGGGGGAATTTTGGTGATCGCTCTTTTTTATAGTTCACATGTTGCCTATGGCTATCTTTTGGTAGCTATACTCTTTTATATTTTACTTTATTTTATAGGCAAGTATGGAACGACAAATAAGGTATTCTTCTTGGTGATTGGGGTGATTATCTGGTATTTATTTTTGCAATCCGGTATTCATAGCACTATTTCGGGAGTTATTCTTGCTTTTGTTATTCCCGCTAAACCTCGTCTGAATGTAGGGAAGTACATCGAAAAAATTCGTCATACCATTGCCGGTTTTCCGGCAATGCAATCTGAAAGCATTGTGCTGACTAATGAGCAAATAGCCAAGTTGAAAGAGGTCGAATCGGCTTCCGACCGTGTAATTAGTCCGTTGCAGTCATTAGAAGATAATTTGCATGGAACAGTCAATTATTTGATTCTTCCTCTTTTTGCATTTGTCAATGCCGGCGTTGTGTTTAGTGGGGGAGGCGAATTAGTGGGAGCTGTCAGTATTGCTGTTGCTGCCGGTCTGTTACTGGGAAAATTTATTGGAATATATTTCTTTACCTGGCTGGCTATAAAAATAAGATTGACTCCCATGCCTTTAGGGATGACCTGGAAGAATCTTTCCGGAGTTGCATTGTTGGGAGGTATTGGCTTTACTGTATCACTCTTTATCGCTAATCTTTCTTTTGGGGTAGACTATCCTGTATTATTGAATCAGGCCAAATTTGGTGTATTGACCGGAACCGTACTTTCCGGCTTACTGGGATATGTCGTACTTCGGATTTCGCTTTAATCTGTCGATTCATCGTCTCCATCATCTATCGGAAGAATTTTCATGCTTTCTTCATGTGGCAATTGTTCAACTTGGCGGAGTTTTCGTTCGATAGCGCGAGTCCGCTTACCCATTACTTCTTCTAGTTGGTCGCCGGCATTTTGAAGGTTTTTCTGTACTTTTTCGAGTAGTCCTCCGAATTTGCTGAATTCTGTTTTTACAGCTCCTAATACCGTCCAAACCTCTCCCGTTCGCTTTTGAATAGCTAACGTGCGGAATCCCATTTGCAGGCTATTTAGGATAGCCCCTAGTGTAGTAGGTCCTGTGACAACTATTTTGTAATCTTTTTGCAGAGTTTCTACCAGGCTTGTTCTTCGGATTACTTCGGCATAAATGCTTTCAAAAGGCAGAAACATAATGGCGAAGTCTGTGGTAAAAGGAGGATCTACATATTTGTCGTGAATGTCTTTCGCCATTTTTTTGATGGTTGTTTCCAATTGCTTGCCGGACGATTCTATCAATGCAGTATCTCCTGCTTCAAAAGCATCATAATATTGTTCGTATACATCTTTGGGAAATTTAGCGTCGATAGGCAGATAGACGGTGCTGTTCGCATCATCCTTTCCCGGAAGTTTGATTGCGAATTCAACGAATTCGGTTCCGCTTTTCTTGGTTTTCACATTAGCGTCGTATTGTTCCGGACTCATCATCTGCTCTAATAATGCTCCTAACTGAACTTCACCGAATGTGCCACGCATTTTTACATTGCTCAACACCTTCTTTAATCCGCCTACGTCTTGAGCCAGAGATTTCATTTCGCCTAGTCCTTTCTGCACATTCTCAAGTTGTGAGCGGACAATTTCAAATGATTGGCCAATGCGTTCGTTCAATGTCTTTTGCAATTTTTCTTCCACCATTGTCCTCATGTCATCCAACCTCTTTTCGGTCGATTTAATCAATGATTCCTGTTGACGGGCCATCATATCGAATTTCTGACGCTGCAGCTCTCCGTTAGTCAACATATTTTTGTGCAATACGTCTTGCAATTGCTGCATATTCTGATTCAGCGTTTGAGTCATCTCCAGGCGGAGTTCCCGGATGCTGCGATTCAGTTCTTCGCGGTTCTCCTGCATTTGTTGGCGCAAAGCTGTTTGCAGTTGTTCCGCTTGCGTTTGATTATTACCTTTTGTAAGTGACAGTATTAGTAAGACTATCACTAATGCGGCAACAACGATAAGTAAAATTAATTCCATTAATAAGTAAGAATTTCGTTTCCGTTTTCAGTAATCAGAATCATGTTTTCCCATTGGGCGGAGGGGAGGCCGTCGTCGGTGCAGACAGTCCATCCGTCGGCATCATCTATAAAGACTTCGTAGGTTCCCATGTTAATCATGGGTTCGATGGTAAAGGTCATTCCCGGTACGATCATCATGCCCGTACCCCGTCGGCCGAAATGTTCTACGTCCGGTTCCTCATGGAATTGCATCCCTACGCCATGTCCGCAGAGATCACGAACTACGCTGAAACCGTTCTTTTCTGCATGTTCCTGGATGGCGGCGCCTACATCACCCAGTTGTTTCCAGGGTTGTGCGGCGGCAATACCTATTTCCATACACTCTTTGGTGACTTGTACTAATCTTTGCATGTCAGGATTGACATCGCCAATCATAAACATACGGGATGCATCGGAGAAATATCCTTTATAAATGGTAGAAACGTCCACATTGATAATGTCTCCGCTTTTCAGAATCTCATTTTTGTTGGGAATACCGTGACAAACCACGTCGTTAATGCTTGTGCATACACTTTTAGGAAATCCTTCGTAGTTGAGTGGGGCAGGGATAGCACCGTGGCTGGTGGTGAAATCATATACCAATACATCAATCTCTTCAGTAGACATTCCTTCGCGAATATTTTCTGAAATATAGTCCAACAGTGCAGTATTGATTTTGGCACTTTCCCGAATACCTTCCAGTTGTTCGGGAGTACGGAGTACTTTACGGGGAGGAAGTTTGTAACCTTGTTTCCTGTATTTCTGTATTTTTGCTTCTATTTCTGCCGGATAATTAGAGGGGGTAAACCGGAATCCCTTGATAAAGTTCTTCATTATGATAGCATATTTAATCGTATGACAAAGGTACGAGAATAAATGGAAAATATGCTTTCTTGTTTTCTAAAACTTTCTTATATCGTTGGTTATCTCGATAGAATCTACCATTCGTATGAAATACTGATTTGAGGTACCCATTCCTATCTTTTTCGTATAGTATTATATTGTGAGTCGTGTTTGCTCCATTCTTGCCCTGCTGCGGATAAGGGGAACAATAATAAATAAAGAATATTCAATTGATATTTCCGAATGTCCATACACTATGCTAGTAAAGTTTATTGTATGGACGGTGAAAAACAGGATATGCTGCTTTGAACGATTAGTGAATAGTAATTATTTCACATAATATGGGAATACTTTTCTTTTGTTTATGATAGTTTTCTAGCTTTGAAAACGGGTTGTATCTTCTGAATTTCCGATTCAAAGCCAAACCAGTAGCCATGTCCTTCTTCATCGACAGGGAGGAAACATAGTCGTAGATTTTCGCGGTATGCACCGTATACTACTTCCCAACTTTCAGGAGGTAACTGTCTTTTGGTTCTTACTTTTTCTGCCGGAGCTTTTTTTAATGACATACCTGCTTCTATCCATGCAATACTGACTTGTGTCAGGTAGTCGGGATAATGATTCTTGCAGAAATCATAAAGGATTAATCCTCTTCTTTCCAGACTAAGAGGAGTGTCGATGACATCTGTCCGGACCAGATGGTCGAGTAGGTCATGTATGAAATGGGGGTTCTCCAAAATTAGTATACGGGTGATATTTCGCCAGGTAGGAGTGTTATAGAAACCGTCTAACAGGCGTGACAGATAATGGGCTGTTTGTAACTCATCTACCGTGATTTCACGGGTTTGAAGTACTTCGTATGGAGGAAGTGGAGAATACTGTATACCTAATTCATCCGCTCTTCTTCGCATTTCGGTGCCCGGAAGTAATTTCAGAGATTCCAGTTGGATTTCTCTTGCGCCATACTCGGTTAAGGTACGGACGTCATCGAAAATCTCTGATAGATGGTAGAGTGGGAGTCCGGCTATCAAGTCGGCATGAGTTTCCATGTTTTCAAGTGAACATAGATAGTGGAGTCCGGCCAAAGCATCGGAGAGTTTTCCTATTCTTCGACTTTGTTCAAGCACGTTTTCCCGAAGGCTTTGGATACCGGCTTCCAGGTGCAGCAGACCTTTAGGCAGAGTGGCTAATTCCTGTTTGAGTTCATCGGAAAGTAGTGCCGGATGAATTTCCAGATGGAAACAGATGTCCGGGTATTCACGGAATAAGTTTAATAGCTCTTTTGCCCGTTTATTATTGTAATTGAAAGTACGATCCAGTACTCGCACGTTTTTGATTCCGTGTTCGTGTATCACGTCGAGACGTTCTTTGATTGCTTCGAGAGATAAGGTACGAACCGGCTTTTCACCTCCACTGACACAAAAAGCACAGGTGTTAAAACATCCCCGGGTAGTTTCTAACTGCACAAATGGTTTGCTCCAATTGAAGAAACGGCTTTTTTCGGGAGGAACCAATTCAGAAAAGTTCATGACACGGGCAAGTCCGTTGTCCTGATATTCTCCTGATTCATTCAGGTAACAAAGTCCTGTGATTGATTTCCATTCCTTTCTTGGCTGATTCCACACTTTTAACCATAATGGAAATACTTCTTCGCCTTCTCCGCGAAACACTCCGCTTACAAATTTGTTCTTATATAAGAAAGCTTCATTATCTCCTAAAAACTCGGGACCTCCGAGTATAACACAGCAGTGAGGTAGTAATGCTTTTGCGCGTGAAACGATGTGCAGGAGTTGCTCATGATTGAATAGCCAATTGGTAGCTGCAATGATATCCGGTTGATGGCGGTAGATTTGATTGACGACACTGCCGGTGTTTTCATTGATCGTGGCGGAAACCGTACACCATTCAATGTCTGTATTATTTGCTATTTGGGCATGTAAGGCAGGTAATGCCAACGAAGAATGAGCGTACGAACTATTTAAATCAAGCCAAAGAAGTTTCATGCGGAAATTTTAATATTATCTTCGCAAAGGTACAAAAAACTTGTGGCTTGTGATGTATAGTAAATAAAAAACGCTAATTTTGTATTAATAAACGCAATAAACTAGAGAATTATGGAAATGATAAAGAAATATGCGGGTATCTTGATGATGCTGACTTTATTGGTTGGCTTTACTTCGTGTGAAAGTGAGGACGAGACAGAATTTAATCTGCCTGGTGAGTGGTATACGAATGAAGAAATTGATTTCGGGGCATATACCTGGGGAAGAGGTACGCTTATGACTTTTAACGCGAGAAATCAAGGAACAATTGGTTCTGCCGGTGATCCGAATTATTTGGTTTTTGAGTGGAGATGGATTGATGGAGGATATAATTCAATGGAATTATATTTTTATGGTGATGGCACTTATGCCTATATTTGGGGTGCGGAAGCTACCGATAGAACCTTTAGTGGAACATGGTATAATAATTGGCGGGATTTTAGGGATAGAATAGATGGACAGCCATTCTATATGCGTCGTCAATAAAACAGTGATAAAGATTAAAAATAAAGCCAGAGTCAATCATGATTCTGGCTTTGTTTTTTGAATATAGGAATTTATTTTTTCAAAAACAACTTCTTAAATTCCGCTGGGTAAGGCGTCTCGAACTCCATTAAATCTCCCGTTACCGGATGATAGAAACAAAGTTTGAAGGCATGGAGTGCTAGGCGTCCGATAGGGTTGGGAGAATCTTCTCTTCCATATCTTCCGTCGCCAATAATAGGATGGCCTAAATCCTGCATGTGTACACGAATCTGATTCTTTCGGCCAGTTTCCAAATCGAGTTCCAACAGAGAATATCCGTTAGCGCGTTTGATTGTCTTATAGTGGGTAATAGATTTTGATCCACCGTCATCGTATTCACTGGAACTTACGTAAAGTGTTTTATCAGTCAGCCAGGAAACGACTGTATCATAATCTTTTTCCATACTACCTTCCACTACGGCTACATATCGGCGGTCGGTCACTATCTCATGCCAGTTGTCGCGTAGCGTCCGCTGCGTTTTTTCATCTTTGGCAAACATCATCAGACCGGAAGTATCTCTATCTAAGCGGTGAACGATAAACACACGGAATTGACGTCCGGAGCGTTGCACATATTCATTCAGTATCGTGTAGGCAGTGCGCTCTTTCTGACGCTCTGTATTGACGGATAGAAGCCCTTGCATCTTTTCGACGACAATGATATAGGCGTCTTCATATACAATCTTCAGTAATCTGTTATTAAATTCTTTCTTTCCCTTTTGCTTGCTGATTTGCACTTTCATGCCCGCTTCAAGGGGGAAGTTGAATTGCGTGGTTATCACATTATCAACAAACACGACCCGCTTGCTTAACAACGATTTTAATTTCGTGCGACTTGCATCCGGCATCTTGGCAGCCAGGAACTCCATTAATTCCATGGGTTCTTTGACTGCATAATTGGTATATTGAGCACGTGCTTTTTCGGCAGGAGTTCTTCTAGGTCTTTTTTCCATTTCTTTTTTCTTTTGAGAATTTATTTTTCACCACAGATTACACAGATTAGCACAGATTTTTATTACTGATTATTATAATCTGTGTTAATCTGTGTAATCTGTGGTGAACTCTTTATCGAAGTTCCAGCAACACCACATTTTCTACGTGGTGAGTGTGAGGGAACATATCTACGGGTTGAACGGCCTTCACCTTATACTTTTCATCCAGTAATTGCAGATCCCGCGCTTGAGTAGCAGGATTACAACTTACATATACAATTCGTTTCGGTTCCGCAAACAAAATGACATCAATCACATCCTGGTGCATACCGGCACGGGGAGGGTCTGTGATGATTACGTCGGGGCGCCCATGCTGATTGATGAAATCCTGCGTCAGCATATCTTTCATGTCACCGGCATAAAAAATTGCGTTCTTGATATCATTGATTTCTGCATTCACCTTTGCGTCTTCAATAGCTTCCGGCACGTATTCGATACCAATCACCTGACGGGCTTGGCGTGAAACGAAATTGGCAATTGTTCCTGTTCCTGTATAAAGGTCATATACCAGTTCGTTTCCTGTTAATCCGGCAAAGTTACGGGCTATCTTATATAAATTATAAGCCTGTTCCGAGTTAGTCTGATAGAATGATTTCGGGCCGACCTTGAAACGTAGTCCTTCCATCTCTTCAAAGATGTGATCTTTCCCTTTAAATACGTGAACGTCTAAATCGTTGATGGTATCGTTGCACTTATTATTAATAATGTATAGAAGAGAAGTGATTTCGGGGAAAGAGTCCGCTATGAATTGGAGTAATTGCTTGAACAGTTCCATTTCGTGATCTTCCGTAATCTTGCAAATGACGATTACCATCAGTTCTCCTGTGGAAGATGTGCGTATAATCATATTCCGCAGCATACCTTCCTGTGTGCGCAGATTGATGAAAGAATAATCGTGTTCGTAAGCGTAGTCACGTACTGCGTTCCGGATGCGGTTGGATATATCATCCTGCAACCAGCATTTCTCAATAGCCAGTACTTTGTCGAATGCTCCCGGAATGTGGAAACCTACCGCATTCATCTGATCGTATTTCACGTCCTGACGAACTTCCTCGTTTGTCAACCAGCGCTTATTTGAAAAGGTGAATTCCAGTTTGTTCCTGTAAAACTCCGTTTTGTCAGAACCGAGAATCGGAGAAATCTCGGGAAGTTCGATCTTTCCGATACGTCTCAAATTATCTTCCACTTGCTTTTGCTTATATCTGATTTGCTCTGAATAGGGGAGCACTTGCCACTTGCAGCCACCGCATACGCCATAATGTTGGCAGAAAGGAACAGCGCGATTGGGCGACAGCTCGTGAAACTTCACCGCTTCAGCTTCGGCATATTTATTCTTTTTACGCTTGATTTGCAGGTCTACAACATCACCCGGCACTACATAGGGAACAAAAATCACCAGGTCGTCTACTTTTGCTATGGCTTTTCCTTCGGCAGCCACATCCATGATTGTTACCTTCTCCAATAAGGGAAGCTCTTTTTTCTTTCTTGCCACTTTTACACCAGTCTAATAATTACTTTGCAAAAGTAGGTATTTTTTTTGGAAAAAATTCGGGTATACAGAAATATTCCGGATTGTAATGTCGAAATTGCATTTTGATAGAAAGTTTTTTCGCAAAAAGTTTTCAAGTTTGCGAAATATCCTTAGATTTGCGAACAGAAAAAAATCATAATGTAACTTTAAACACAATATTATGGATAAAAAAAGAGTTTATACCTTTGGTAATGGTCAGGCAGAAGGAAAGGCTGACATGAAGAATTTGCTCGGTGGTAAGGGAGCCAACCTTGCTGAAATGAATTTAATCGGAATTCCTGTCCCTCCCGGATTCACAATAACTACAGATGTTTGTACGGAATACAATACGTTAGGACGTGATAAAGTGGTTGAGTTGCTGAAAGATGAAGTTGTAAAAGCGATCGCTCATGTGGAAGCGTTGATGAAATCTAAATTCGGTGATGTTGAAAATCCTTTGTTGGTATCTGTACGTTCCGGTGCACGCGCATCTATGCCGGGTATGATGGATACGATCCTGAACCTCGGATTGAATGATGAAGTGGTGGAAGGTATTATCCGTAAAACGGGTAATGCACGTTTTGCATGGGACTCTTATCGTCGTTTTGTACAGATGTACGGTGACGTTGTGTTGGGCATGAAGCCTACCAATAAAGATGATATTGACCCGTTCGAAGCTATCATCGAAGAGGTGAAGAAAGCGAAAGGGGTAGAACTGGATAACGAGTTGAAAGTGGAAGACTTGCAGGAACTCGTAAAGAAATTCAAGGCCGCTGTAAAAGAACAGACCGGAAAAGATTTCCCGACTTGTGCATACGAACAACTTTGGGGAGCTATCTGTGCTGTATTTGATTCATGGATGAATGAACGCGCTATTCTTTATCGTAAGATGGAAGGTATACCTGATGAATGGGGTACAGCTGTCAATGTACAGGCTATGGTGTTCGGTAATATGGGTGATACATCGGCTACAGGTGTTTGTTTCTCACGAGATGCCGGTACAGGCGAAGATCTTTTCAATGGTGAATACCTGATTAACGCACAAGGTGAAGATGTAGTGGCAGGTATCCGTACTCCACAGCAGATCACTAAGATTGGTTCTCAACGTTGGGCTGTATTGGCTGGCATTACCGAAGATGTTCGTGCTGCTAAATTCCCTTCAATGGAAGAAGCAATGCCGGAAATCTATAAAGAACTGGATGCTCTTCAGACTAAACTGGAAAATCATTATAAAGATATGCAGGACATGGAGTTCACCGTACAGGAAGGTAAACTCTGGTTCCTCCAGACACGTAACGGTAAGCGTACAGGTGCTGCCATGGTAAAGATTGCTATGGACTTGCTCCGTCAGGGTATGATTGACGAAAAGACTGCTTTGATGCGCGTGGAACCGAATAAACTTGATGAATTGCTCCACCCTGTATTCGATAAGGATGCTTTGAAGAAAGCCAAAGTGTTGACCCGTGGTCTTCCGGCTTCTCCGGGTGCTGCAACCGGTCAGATCGTATTCTTTGCTGATGACGCTGCCGAATGGCATGCTGCCGGTAAACGTGTGGTGATGGTGCGTATCGAAACTTCTCCAGAAGACTTGGCCGGTATGGCAGTGGCCGAAGGTATTCTTACGGCTCGTGGAGGTATGACTTCTCACGCGGCTGTTGTGGCTCGTGGTATGGGTAAATGCTGCGTATCGGGTGCAGGTGCATTGAACATTGATTATAAAAACCGTACGGTAGAGATTGATGGTGTGTTGCTGAAAGAAGGTGACTATATCTCTTTGAACGGAAGTACAGGTGTAGTATATAATGGTAAGGTAGAAACGAAAGCTGCAGAGCTTTCCGGCGACTTTGCCGAATTGATGACACTGGCTGATAAATATACTCGTTTGCAGGTACGTACCAATGCGGACACTCCTCATGATGCGGAAGTTGCACGTAACTTCGGTGCAGTAGGTATCGGCCTTTGCCGTACAGAACACATGTTCTTCGAAGGCGAAAAGATCAAAGCAATGCGTGAAATGATCCTGGCGGAAAATGCAGAAGGACGTCGGAAAGCATTGGCTAAGATTCTTCCATATCAACAAGAAGACTTCAAAGGTATCTTTAAAGCAATGGCTGGTTGCCCGGTAACCGTTCGTTTGCTTGATCCTCCTTTGCATGAGTTCGTTCCTCACGATTTGAAGGGACAGCAAGAAATGGCGGATACGATGGGTGTAAGCCTGCAATATATCCAGCAACGTGTAGAATCACTGTGTGAACATAACCCGATGTTGGGTCACCGTGGTTGCCGTTTAGGAAATACTTATCCTGAAATTACACAGATGCAGACACGTGCAATTTTGGGTGCTGCATTGGAACTGAAGAAAGAAGGAGTGGAAACTCATCCGGAAATCATGGTTCCGTTAACCGGTATCTTGTATGAATTCAAGGAGCAGGAAAATGTGATTCGCTCGGAAGCTAAGAAATTGTTTGAGGAAGTAGGAGATAGTATTGACTTCAAAGTAGGTACAATGATCGAGATCCCGCGTGCTGCTTTGACTGCCGACCGTATTGCTTCTTCTGCCGAGTTCTTCTCATTCGGTACAAATGACTTGACGCAGATGACCTTCGGTTATTCTCGTGATGATATAGCTTCTTTCCTTCCTGTTTATCTGGAAAAGAAGATTTTGAAAGTAGACCCGTTCCAGGTTCTCGACCAGAATGGTGTGGGACAGCTGGTACGTATGGCGACAGAAAAAGGCCGTGCTATCCGTCCGGATTTGAAATGTGGTATCTGTGGTGAACATGGTGGTGAGCCTTCTTCTGTGAAGTTCTGTCACCGGGTAGGTTTGAACTACGTTAGTTGTTCTCCATTTAGAGTGCCGATTGCCAGACTGGCGGCGGCGCAGGCTGCTATAGAGGAATAACGGTAGTTCCGACTTAGTTATTGAATTAGGCTGTAATGACTTGTAAATAAGGCATTACAGCCTAATCTATTTTCAGACGGTTCGTTCATTTGACCGCATAAGAATAGCCAAATGAACGGTATTTGCATACACCTGGACATACACTTGTGAATATAGGCGCATACACCAAAGCATACACCATTAAATTATAGATATATGGCTACATTTAAAGCAGTTGTAAGAAAGAAAAGAGCCGATGGCTTTTATCCGGTGTACATTCGCATCGTTCACCGGTCCAGAATGGGTTATATCAAAACTGATAAGCTCATTACAGATAAGCAAATTCTAAAGTCTGGAGAAATTAAAGATGCGGTAGTAAATGAATATTGTTCTAGGGAAATCCTGAAATACACCGATATGGCGAACCGCAAGGATATATCCGAATACTCTGTTTCAGAACTGATAGAGTATCTTACTCATGTAGAGGATAATGTTTGCTTTAGCGAATATGCAACTCTGCATATCAATCGTATGATTCGTGGGGGGCACGAACGTAATGCGAAGAATTATCGTCTTGCTGTTAGTCATTTGGAGCGTTATCTTGGAACAACCCATGTGATGTTTAATCACTTGACATCAACCGTACTAAAGAAATGGATTGGATCCCTTTCTTTAACCAATAGAGCCAAAGAAATGTATCCGACTTGTATTCGACAAATTTTTAAATGTGCGATAGCGGAATATAATGATGAAGAACGTGATATAATACGTATCAAGTTCAATCCATGGCACAAAGTTCAAATCCCCAAGTCAGATACAACACTAAAGCGTGCCATTAGCGCAGAGGCTTGTCGTGAGTTTTTCAATCGTCCGTTGCCTGTAAGCAAAATGATTTCTTCCCTGCCGGAATTGGGAAGAGACGTTGCTCTTCTTTCTCTTTGTTTGGGAGGCATCAATTCTGTTGATTTGTACGAACTCAAAAAGAAAGACTACCAAAATGGAGTCATTGGCTATAAGAGAGCAAAGATTAGAAACAGTCGCCGTGATGAAGGTTATATGGAAATGAGAGTTGAACCGTTTATCCAATCCACGTTTGACAAATATCTCTCTACGGATGAAAATGAAGAATATCTATTTAACTTCCACAAGCGTTACAGTAATTCTGACAGTTTCAATGCGAATGTAAACATCGGAATACGAAAGATTTGTCTGGATATGGGTATGAGTAAAGAAGATTGTTATTGTTTCTATACTTTCCGGCATACATGGGCAACCATTGCTCAAAATGACTGCGGAGCCAATATTTACGAAGTGGCATTTGGAATGAACCATAGTCATGGATTTAATATCACAAGGGGCTATATGAAGCTGGACTTTACTCCAGCATGGGAACTCAATGCCAAAATTATTGATTTCATCTTTTTCAGCGATGAACAAAGTAAGCAAGGAAAGGCCCTTGACCTTGAAGAGCCTAAAGATGCTCTGTTCCGTATTTCTCCTAAGAGAATGATATATGGACGTGCCTATTTCAAAGGGAAGGTTGTAGGAGAACTTACCGACATTGGCTTTAGTAATGTGGACGAGGTCATCGCGAGGCTTGTAAAACAACTACCCAAGGACATCCCTACCGGTTGTAATGTCCAGTTCCGTCTGACCAACTGCGACACACAAAAAGAAGCAGTTTATGAACGAAGTAAAGGCAAAGGTTTTTAGTTGCCATTAAAAAAATGCTTTTAATAACGTAAGGGGAAACTAATTCATTTTTCCATTCACAAAACTGTACCGGTCATCACTGGACGAGTACAGTTTTGTTTTTCCCTATCTGTCCGGTGGATGATTGAAAGGTTTCTTAGCTACCACAAACGCAAAAGCAAGCAGCAGCCCTTTGCCTAAAAGGACAAACAGCGTCCGAACGAGCCATAGGACAAACTTGAATAAGTTCCTGGCAATCCATATCGCCAGCTTGATAAGCAACATGGCAATCACCATAATCGGGAACAGGTATATCAATAACAATATCTCAAACATATGATGCAACTTTTACTTGAACATGATAAATAGAGCTATGAATCTCTACCTTAAAGATACTCAAAAATAGCGACTTTATGAAATTATACATCACTTATATTCAGTTAATTATATCAAATATCCGAGTGTCTTAGAACCTTGAAAACTCGGTTGAACAAACTCAAAATGCTCTCCACCCAAATCTCATCTATCTAATTAATCCAACGATAAACGGACTGCTCTATCCAAGACTTCGGCTACTATCATTTCCACTTTATCAGATACTTCTTTTCCCTGCTATTGGCATCGTTGGAATCTTGAATATTCAAGCATTCAGTCATTCCAAACATGAGTTCACCATAACATTGGGTCTTCATATCTCGGAATATGTATATCTTGATACAGTGTTCCTTGCTAACTGGGAAATGCAGCTATTTATCACTTCCTGTATTTACAAACCGAATAACCTCTAATCTCCCAATCTTTGAATGTCCGCATCCACTATCCCCCTAAATCGGAAGCCTTTGGTTTCTCGGTATAGAGAAACCAAATAACCAACTATCTCAGATACCAATGTTTGAGGACTTTCAGTTGGCAATTAACTTCTTGCGAACAATTCTGTTGTACATTTCTCCGCAAGGCGTTCTTGGGTGATAACTTTGGTGCAATAAAGAACCCGGGAGGATATTGACCTGCGTTGCAGGATTTGTCAAGCAAGTTGTACCTTTGTCATTACAAAACTCCGTTTTATCCTGCTAAAGGTAACTTGCCGACTGCTGCGCATCGGGGCGATTGCATCGCTGTTTCGCCCTGCGAAATATGTTCCGGGAAACCCATCAACCGATGTATCATAGTATGACGAAACAGAGAACCAAAGTATTTCAGTTGCGGCTTACCCCGGAGGAAGCCGCGCTGCTTAAAGAGAAATCGGCTTCGTACAGCTCCGTAAGCCATTATATCCGTTCGGCCGTGGCGGAGCATTCCAACATAGATGCCAAGAAGAAGCTCGAACTTATCAATGACCTCGGTCTGTTTTACCGGAAGTTTCAGAACGAACTGTCCTGGGCGGGCGGAAACCTGAACCAGTCGGTCAAGCGAGCCAATGAGCTTGCGGTAGCCGGACTGCTGGCTCCTGAGTATATCCAAGAGGTCTTGATGCCTGCCATCCTTGAAGCCCGAAAGACATTGAACGGGATAAAGAAGGAACTGGATGCCGTAACCCGAAAAGCAGTCAAGCTCTGAATGCCCTTAAATCCGAATACTTTGGTTGCAAGGTATTCAAGAACCCCGATAAACAGAACTCAAGATGATAGTTACCATATTACCCGGAAGCTCAGACTTCCATGCAGTCGGTTACAATGAGCGGAAAGTCTCGAAAGGCGTAGCCCGGTTACTCGAAATGCAGAATTTCGGGGCACTCGGAACATTCGGCAAACCTACCCCTGATGAACTGGTCAAGTACCTTCAGGAATATACATCCCGGAACAGCAGAATCCGGAAAGCCCAGTATCATGTAGCCTTCTCCTGCAAGGGACACGAGCGTTCGGAATCTGAGATGCTGGAGTTCGCGCACCGGTATCTCCAAGAAATGGGATATGGCGAACCCGGGCAACCGCTGCTGGTCTATTCCCACTACGACACGGACAACACCCACCTGCATATCGTTACCTCACGCATCTCGCCCGACGGAAAGAAGATAGCCCACGACCATGAGCGCAGGCGGTCGCAGGAAGTCATTGACCGGATTCTCGGCAACGACCGGAAACAGAAGACCGATGATGACATAGCTGCCGCCAAGAAGTACACCTTCTCCTCCTTCGCCCAGTTCAAGGCAGTCATGGTTTCCATGGGTTATGAGGTCTATCAGAAGGACGGAACGGTATTTGTCAAACAAGGCGGCACGGTGCAGCGGAAACTTCCCCTGTCCGACATCGAGGTATTGTATAAAAGCGGCTACCGGGAAAGGGCACGTTGCCGCCAGCTACGGAGCATCCTCAAAAAGTACCGGGACGTAAGCACGAACAAGGAGGAACTGCAGAAGGAACTGAAAGCCAAGTTCGGCATTGACCTTGTCTTCTTCGGCAAGAAGGATGCGGCTTACGGTTACATGCTGGTTGACCATGCCAGCCAGACCGTCATCCACGGCGCAAGGGTATTGTCTGTGGACGAGCTGCTGGACTTCGCCACTCCTGAACAACGCTTCAACCACATTGAGGATTTCATAGACCGTCTGCTTACCCTCAATCCCAAGACGACCCAAAGCGAGATTTACGGCAAGATACGGAAACAGCACGCCTATATAAAGAAAGGTGTCATTTACTTCAACGGTCAGTCCCGTCCCTTGAAGCCGTTCATGGCGGAAGCGATAGACCGCAACAACCGCATCGCATGGGTGGAGAAGTTCAAGCCGTCCACCGAAGCGGAACGGGATTTGTTGTGCGGTATTTTCAAGGTGAACCGTCCAGACCTTGTTTCCCTCTCGTCGGAACGGACAACTGCCTATGCGGATGCCGTCAACCGCCTCCATGCTATTTTTGAGGATGAAACTGTTACTTCGGTCAAGGGTGGTCTTTATGCGGAAGGTTTTACCATCCGTCAGGATGAGAACGCTACCTATGCGGTCAATTTCAAGCAACACATCATCGTCAACCTGACCGAAGAAGGCTTTGACCTTGAACGGCTGAAACGGAAAGCTCCGAAACAGCAACGGCAGCATCCGTCAGCCACTCCTATGCACAAACCTCGGTCCCGTTATGTCAAGCTGCGCGACAGCGGAAGTGGCAGCCACAGCGAGAAACGCGAATGGGAGGTTGGACAGAGAGACGGCTACGGTGAAGTGGATGACGGACGTTCCCTGAAAAGATAATGCCATACAAACGAAAGGTTACGGTAAAAGTTTTTATGGACTTTCTGCCGTAACCTTTTCAGTTTCCCCTAACCCGGAATCTCCGATATGGAGTGTTCCATACATTCAGGTCAGAGCGACCAAAAGCATATAAGTGTTGCGCATTTCGTTTTTCGGGTTCACCGGATGATAATTTTGGCGCAAAATTAATAATCGCACTGCAATGATACAGACACCGGTCATAGTAACCTTCGCCAACCAGAAAGGAGGCGTCGGCAAGACGACGCTCTGCGTAACCTTCGCCAATTATTTAGTGACGAAAGGAGTGCGTGTCGTGGTGGTTGACTGCGACTTCCAGCACTCCATCATCAAGTGCCGCAAGGCGGACAGCAAGAAGTACGGCGAGCAGCAGATGCCCTACGATGTGCTGGCATACGAAGCCAACGACAAGAATGCCATGACTTCCCTGATGGAAAAGCTCCACAACGATCCGAGCATAGACGTGGCACTCATGGACTCTCCCGGCAGCCTGAAAGCGGACGGTCTGGTTCCCATGTTCGTCAACTCGGACATCATCGTCGTCCCTTTCCATTACGATTTGGTAACCGTTCCTTCCACCGCCAGCTTCCTGATGTTCATCGACCGTCTGAGAAAAGCCGTCGGTGAACGGATGAAGGCACGGCTCTTCATCATCCCCAACCTGCATGACGGCAGGGTCGGCAAACGCTCCGAACTGGTCATTTGGGAAAATGCGAGGGAAACCTTCTCCAACTACGGCTATGTAACCGCCAAGGTTCCCAAGCGTGCCGACATGGAGCGTTTCAGCACCATGGCCGCCCTTGACATGCAGGGCAGCATTGTCGCCCCTGTCTTTGAAAGAATCTATGTCAGTATCTTCGATACGGAGAAACCGATTCGGGAAACTGTCCTTTCAGGCATACAGCTGACGGAGAAGAAAGGCAAGAAAAATGAGGAGCAACAAGCAACCTCTACAGAAAGTGAACAATAACATAATCAGCAACATCAATACCCATAACGCAATGACAAAAGATATTCCGGAAATAGACGATTTGACAAAGGGTATCAATGACCCCGACATCAGCCTGACGGATGAACCTCAGGACCAATCAGGAGCACAAGAAAGCTCCGCCCAAGAAATATCACTGAAGGCAGAGAACCTTGTTCCCTTCATGGACAATATAGACAAGTGTTGGAACAGTTTCCTCTCCCATCTTGAATCCTCCGATACAAGAGATGGCAGGAACGACCGTCTGGTATGCAAGTTAGACCGCGACCTTGCCGACTCATTGGACGACTGCGACATTCACAACCGTTGCCGTTCCGATCTGGTCAATGCGATTGTACGTGCCTTCTTTGACGTGTACCTGCCGCAGCTTGCCCGGTTCCGCCGTGAGAAGAAGTCGTTGCTTGCCAATTTCAGGGAGGAATGACCATGGGAAAGAGCAGATGGAACGACAGTCTGATAGCCGTGCTTGCCGAAACCTACCCGGTAGAGACCACGGCTTATACAGCCGCCTTGCTGGGCATGAGCGAGACGGCGGTAAAGAACAAGGCAAAGAAGTTGGGCATCGTCAAGGTCGCCAAGTCCCGATGGATGGAACGTGCCGAACATATCCGCAGCCATTTTCAAGACAAGTCTTTCTCCGAAATGGCAAAGGAGTTGGGCATTTCCAAGATGAGCGTCAGCCGCATTGCGGCAAAGCTCGGACTGAAACGCACCAAGGAAGAGATTTACCGTGTCTCTTCCCGTGTCCGTGGCGAGATGATACGCCGGGAAAGACGCCGTGTCATCTTCGGACTCTCTCCGGCAACACGCATCAAGGTCGTTTCTAACCGGGCAAGGGTCCGTCTCCGTTCCCGGCTGAAGGGCATCGGTTATGTCGTGGGGCAAGAACGCAACATCCTGTACTATACCGGAAACGTCGAGCGCAAGGAACGGCTGGAATGCCGGGGTGTCAAGCTGGGACTTCGCTTCCTGCCTTTCCCGGGAAATGAATTATCCGTTTTATCCACTATCATATAACAAACAACCATGCAATACGGACAAATAGTATTTATTCTGTTTATCGCCTTCCTTCTCTATTATGCGGTACTGATTGTGATGGACATACAGAAAGCCAAGGCAGCGCAGCTGGCGGAACAGGACAATCATACCGAGGAAGAGATAGACATATCGGATGAAGCGCAGACCTTCAAGCCGATTAAGATAAGCCGGAATGAACCCGGGAAGACGCAGGAGCCGTCTGAAAATAATGAGGAAGATGAAGCCGGACAGAAACCGCAGTCCCCTTCGGAACAGCCCTTTCACCGTCCGGGCTATCGGGAAGCCATCATGACTGACGGCATCCTTGTAGAGGATATTATCGGCGCGATAGACAGGCTGGCGGAGACCGGCACCTGCGACCTTGGGACACTCATATTCACCTGTGAAAACGCAAGATAAGAGCATATCTTATACATACCGTTCCTTTAGCGACCTCTGTTCCTTTGGTGATAGAACCCATTAACATGATTAAAAAATGCAACAGTTAAAAAAGAGATTACAACGTGCGGCGGAGCGTTTTATGGCTTCCACATTCGCACAGAGAAGTATGTTCGCCGTGACAGCCCTTGTCCTTTCGGTGGGCGACGTCATGGCAGCCAGCAAGGGCGCAGCCGGTTTTACCAAGGCCACGCAGGAAGTCAGTTCCTATCAGGAACCCGTTTCCAACCTGATGAAAGCCATCGCCGCAGTCATCGTTCTGGTAGGTGCCTTCAATGTTTATTTCAAGATGCAAAACGGTGATCAGGACGTGAAAAAGACCATTATGATGACCATCGGAGGTTGTATCGCATTCATTGCCCTGTCGGAAGCCTTACCGCTGTTCTTCAAATAGTTACAACAAATATACAACAGCATCATGACGATGAATCAGGAGGGTTATCCCGTATTCAAGGGGTTGCAGAAACCGTTGGAGTTCATGGGCATCCGCGGGCGTTTTCTCACGCTGGCGGCAGCGGCCATCGGTGTTTCCTTTGTCAGTTTCATTGCATTCTCCATCGTCTTGGGGAAGCTCGCCGGATTCATCGCCATGCTGGTAACGGCGGTGGTCGGACAGGCGGTCATCTATGTCAAGCAGCGTGGAGGACTGCACAACAAGAAGCGGTCCAAAGGCATCTATGTTTATAAGAAATTGAGACGTGATATGTAATCAAAAAGAGTAAACAGCTATGGCACATACCCGAAAAAAAGCATTTGACGGTCTCTATGCGCAGTTGGAGGAAACGGACGGTCATGTCGTCCTTTTCTCAGCCAAGGGAGAACCGTCAATCATTTTTGAAATGACCAATCCCGTACAGCAGTTGTGTACGGATGCGGAGCAGTACGTGCGCTTTCAGGAGGTGCTGGGCGGTGTGTTGCAGACGCTTGGGGAAGGCTATGCCTTGCAGAAGCAGGACATCCTCTGCAAGCAGAGCTACCACCATGAGGTACCGGAAGATGCCGAGTTCCTGACCCGGAGCTACTTCAACTACTTCGAGGGAAGAGAGTTCACGGAGATACGCACTTATCTGATAGTCACGCAGGAGGCGCAGCGCAGCCAGTTTGTGCAGTATGACCCCAAGAAATGGCTGGACTTCCATGCCAAGGTCGCCAAGGTGGATGACATGCTCGCCGAGAAGCATATCCGGCACCGCCTGCTGACCAAGGAGGAGGTCAACGAGTATTGCCACCGCTTCATGGCGTTCCAGTTCCGGCACGGCTCTTTCTCCATGACCAACTTCAAGGCATCGGACGAATATCTCAAAATCGGAAGCCGGATTATCCGTTCCTATCCGCTGGTGGACATCGACGAGATTAACTTGCCGTCCATGGTCAAGCCCTATGCGCAGATGAGCGTCAACGGCTATGCCATCGCCACCGACCTGTTCTCCTTCCTGACGCAAGTGCCCTTCTCGGACTGTGTGGTCTTCAACCAGGTGGTGCAGATTCCCGAACAGCGCAAGCTGCTCCGCAAGCTGCAGGGCAAGGCAAAACGGCACGGCTCCATGCCCGACCCCAGCAACAAGATTGCCAAGGCGGACATCGAGGAGGTGCTTGACCGTCTTGCCGTGGACAGCACGCTGCTGGTATATAGCAACTTCAATATGCTGGTGAGCTGTCCGGCGGACAAGGTAACTCCGGTAACATCCTATCTGGAGACCAAACTGTACGAGTGCGGCATCATGCCGTCCAAAAGCGCGTACAACCAATTGGAGCTTTTCACGGACAGCTTTCCCGGCAATGCCTACGCTTTCAATCCCGACTATGACCTTTTCCTGACCCTCTCGGATGCGGCATTGTGCTTCTTCTTCAAGGAGCATCTGAAAGGTTCGGAAGAGACTCCACTGACCACGTACTATACCGACCGTCAGGGACTGCCGGTATGTATTGACATCACAGGCAAGGAAGGCAAGGTCAAGATGACCGACAATGCCAACTTCTTCTGTATCGGACCAAGCGGCAGCGGCAAGAGCTTCCACATGAAGAATCGGAGGTCAAAACGACGGCAAACGGAAGCAAAAGTTAGCGTTATAAAATGCTGATTTACAGGATATAATTTTTAACAAACCGAAATTTCGGCTATTGGCGAATCGTCCTTTTTGGAGTAATTTTGTACCGCCATTGTACCACGTGAGAGGGGTCGCACGGCACGACATCCTTTCAACAGCGTGCAACAATGTTCAACAGTGTGCAAATAAATTTCTTCGATTATGGACCGTCATATTAAACAGAATTTAACGGGTCAGTCCCATTCAGAATGGGATATGCCAAGCAAGCCGTTCCTCACCATTGGAGAGGTGGCGAACCTTCTGCAAGTGAGCAACAGAACCGTGTACAACTTGATATACAAGGGTACACTCAGAGCTTGCAAGATAACGTATCACATTACGCTAATCACCAAAGAGGATTTCTTCTTGATGATTAAGGAAACAACCTACTGCAAGCGCAATACTTCGATATTCGCCAAGCAGATAAAAAAGAATAAAGAGAAGATGAAAGCAGACATACAGAATACAGACAAGGTTTCTTCTTTTCAACAAGAGGGAAAGAAGAAAACAAAGAGCAACCCCACAAAACGGCAGCTCATACCATCGACCAACTACAAACAATCCGTGCGTGACACATTCACGGAAGATAAAAATGTCGGTGGAGACCTTTATACAATGGCTGAGATTTGCCAAAAGTTCAATTATACCTATGGGCGGTTTTACAACCTCCGTATGCGTTACTCTATCCCTTGTGTCAAAGCCAATTCAACCAAGTGCTTCCCCAAAGCGGAAGTGGACAAGGCTATGGCAGAAGAAAGTGAACGGCTGGGCACTAATCTGACCGAGCATTGGTATTCCTGTTTCGACATTATGCGTCTGTTCGGTTTGGGAAAGACCCAAGTCCGCAGGTTCGCCCTCACTCATGGGGTCAGAACCAAGCGCATACACGGCAACCGCCTGTACTATCTCAAAGCGGATTGGGATGCCGCCCGAAAGGTATCAGAGCGGAAAAGCGCAAGCACGAAAGCCAAACGTGAAGTATAGCATCCCCTTAACAAGAGCAATAATCAAAACATCAAAGATATGACAAACATTTGTACAAAGGTAACGGTCAGAAAACGACCTATCAAGAATGGGCAGGTGTCGCTTTATTTGGATTTCTACCCACCTATCAGACACCCTAAGACAGGCAAACCGACAAGACGTGAATATCTCGGCATCTACATCTATGCCAACCCGTCAGAGAAATTTGAGGTGGAGTTCAACAAGACCATGCTCCGCAATGCGGAACTAATCAAGTGCAAGAGAACCGAAGCCATCATCAATGAGGAGTTTGGCTTTCTTGACCACAACAGGGGCAAGGAGAGTTTCTTGGAATACTTCCGCTCAAAGATGGCGGACGATGATAATTTCAGAAATTGGAATACCGCCTACAAGCACTTTGAGAAGTATTGCGGTGGCAGTTGCACGTTCAATGACCTATCAGTGGACTTCTGTCAAGGCTACCTCACTTATATGCTCTCACTCACCACACAGAACAAGAGCAAGATGATGGCTTCCACCGCCAACAACAATCTGAACAAGTTGAAATGCGTGTTGCGCCAGGCATACGAGGAAAGATGTATCAAGGAAAATATCGCCCCACGGCTGAAACACGCCAAAGAAGCCAATACAAAGCGTGAGTTCCTGACCCTTGACGAGGTGAAAATGCTTGCGAACACTCCTTGTGAGAAACCTGTTATAAGGTCGGCTGCTCTCTTTTCTTGCCTTACTGGGTTGCGCATAAGTGACATCATCCGTTTGCAGTGGGAGAACATCATCAAGGGTGCTGATGGTGGCTGGTGTATGCACATTGTAACCAAGAAAACGAGGACGGAAGCCGTGCTGCCATTGTCTGAAGAAGCCCTTGCCCTGTGTGGTGAACGCACAGAGGGACAAGTATTCAAGGGACTGACACAAACCATTCTCCCTTTATATCTCAAAGATTGGATTAAGTCGGCTGGGATTACGAAACACATTACTTTTCACGGGTTTAGACACACCTATGCCACCTTGCAACTGGCTGCCGGTACCGACTTGTACACCATATCAAAGATGCTTACTCATAGCAATGTCGGAACGACACAGGTTTATGCCGATGTGGTGAACGACTTGAAGCGCAAGGCTTCCGAACAGATAACACTCAAATAGTAACACAAAACATAGATATATGGACAACATCACATTTGAACAGTTACCGCAGGCGGTATCTCTTTTGATTGAACGTGTCGGACAGCTTACAAGCAAAGTGGAGGAAGCATTGGGCAAGAATGACAATCCACAGAGCAGAAAACACAAGTTGCTGACATTGGATGAGGTGGCTGTATTGCTCAACAAATCCGCATCCACCATTTATACAATGACTTCAGAGAAGCGCATACCATACCATAAACAAGGAAACAAACTCTATTTCTTTGAAGATGAAATCATCCATTGGATTGAGCAGGGCGGAACATCGGGAACAGGTTGCGAGGAGGATTTCAACAAACGGCTTGAATCCTTGCGGAGTGGCAAGAAGCGCAAGCCGAGTTCTCTGAAAACTGAAACGAACAATTAAATGCAGGAGGAAATATAAACAAGGACACTTTAATAGCCATCATCACAAATCAAGACCCCAAACTGGCACAGGCGGTCAGCAAAATGGTTGATTATATCCAAGACAGATGGGCAGCACCATATCCCAGCAAGGAACAGACGGAAGCGGTCAATGACTACCTCCGTTCTGTCCATGCGGACAAAGGCGGTGCATTGAATGAAACCGACATCGCCCACCGCAAGATAGCATCACAAAAAATAACCATCAATGCCATCCGTTTGCTTGACCATGACCAGCTCGACCGTCTGCAAGACGTACTGAACCACATAGCAGAGGACAGGGAGTATTATATGCCCGAAAGGAGATACGGCATGGGCAGATAGCAGACCATTGTAACACCATCATATCATTGATTATGGACACCAAGAAACAGAACATACATTACTGCACCATCCTGTCATCCGAACAATGGATTTTTCTTTTGGAAAGCAAATCATCCGTGAACCGATACAAGTGCCTGTACAGGCTGATGTCCGAAGCCGTGCGGACAAAGACCGTTTATAGCATCAAAGGAATAAAGATTGCTTTGGAGGTGGGACAGGTCGCAACCTCCGATGTGGAGTTAGCCGAATACTTGGGCTGTAACCGCAAGACCATCGGCAAACTCATAGACAGTTTTAACAGGCTCGGTATGCTGACCACCCGAACCAACAATCGAACTTCCGTTCATACCTTGCATTTCCTCACAGGCTGGTATGTCGATGGCGTTCTTCTGACCAATCCCCATTATGTCAGACCTTCGGCTACCGCCAAAGGACAGACAGGCGATATACGGACACCTGCCACCGACACATCTTTTTCTTTTGGTGGGCAATGTAATGACCAACGGCATGAACAGGAAGCGGACAGCACAAAGTGCGATACATTCCCTCTTTCTTCTTCCCTTTGTTCGTCTGAAACTCCCGACCTGCCACCTCCGAACTTTTTTGATGAGGAAGAAACGGACAATCCCCATATCATTGACTATGGGGATAGACCGTTAGACAGCATCCCCACGGAGAGCCATAAAAAGGCGCAGGACGGCACGAATGACGGCGAGGCTATCCCGACATAGATGCAAGTGAAGACGGGCGCAAAAAGCGGAATTTCAAGCGGTACTCCGTTGTCGTGGAGTGACTGACTGGACTTGTCCAGATATAGCCCACTATAACTACACGCTTCGCTTCCGTAGTTGTGGGCTCTCCCGAGGGGCTGGGCTTTGCCCCGTCCCACTTATGGCTCTGCCCTAAGAACCCGGTCGGAGGCTGTCAGCCCCCAACACCCCTGACCAAAGAGTGACCCTCTCTTTGGAATCTCCGCTCAGAGGTCTCGACCCCTGAGAACCCCGAGCAGGAAGTGACCCTCTCCCTGCACCCTCCGATTAAGGCTCCGCCCTAATGACCCTTTCCCTATTGTAAATCTGTAAACATCATCATGCCTATGGCACAGAAGACATCAATCAACATCAAGCCCTGCAACATCGGAAGCAGCGAGGCGCACAACAGGCGGACAGCGGAATACCTCGCTCATATCGGCAAGGAAAAGTTCTATGTCCGCACCGACCTCATGGCGGCAAACGAGACATGGGTAGCACCTGATTTCGGCGGCACTTCGCTGTCGGAACGCTACAATCAGATAGCCGCGATGGTAAAGGAAAAGACAGGTCGCGCCATGCAGACCAAAGACCGAGAACGCGTGAACAAGAAGACCGGGAAGGTGACCGTCGTGCGCGGCAGCACTCCGCTCAAAGAGGGTGTCGTGGTAATCAAGGATGATACCACGCTGGAGCAGTTGCAGCATTTCTGCGAGGTGTGCAAGGAGCGTTGGGGAATCACGGCACTGCAAATCTTCATCCACCGTGACGAGGGGCATTACGGCATCCCCGGAGATACCGACACATGGAAGCCCAACCTTCATGCCCATATCGTATGGGACTGGATGAACCACGACACCGGGAAATCCTGCAAGCTGGACGAGAAAGCCATGAGCGACATGCAGACCCTCTTGGCTGAGTGTCTTGACATGGAAAGGGGCAGCTCAAAGGAGCAGACGGGACAGGAGCATCTTGAACGCGCTGATTTCATCATCGCCAAGCAGAAGCAGGAAGCCGAACAGGTAAAGGCGGAAAAGGAAGCAGCCGAAGCCGACAGGGATGCCGCGATCCGTGAAACGGACAATGCCAAATCCGAACATGAAAAGCTACAAATCGGGAACGAGGAGAAGCAGCGTCGCAGCGAGGAACTTGACAGCGAAATCGCCGAAAAGGAAGAACGTGCGCGAGAGGTTGACAGGGAGAACACGGACAGCATAAAGTCCGGCATCGCCAACCTTTTCGGTAAGGGCAAGTACGCAGCCATCGAGCAGGAGAACGAGAAGCTGAAAGCCGAGAACGAGCATATCAAAGAGTCTTTCCCCGATGCCGTCAGGAAAGAGGTGGAGAAACGGACTAAGGAGCTGACCGAGGCGAAGCGGACGGTCGAACTGGAGCGCGACAGTGCTATGGCAATCGCTGACACTTTTGAATCCGAGAGAGACACGGCACTGCGGCAGCTCCAGGAGCAGAAGACCGGGGAGCAGCACCGCATCAGCATGGCGGTGAGCCGGGCAACGGCGGAGAAGGACAAGACCATAGAGCGGTTGCAGGGTGCGCTGAAATCGAGCCGGGATATCCTGAATATCATCGCTGATATTCTCTACAAGGCAAGCGAGGTGTTCAGGCGAGCCATTGAAGCGATTATCCATTTCGCCACGGAGCGGTACAAGTCAATCTTCTCTCCCTCCGAAGCCGCCGACATCAAGAGCGTAATGCAGAGCTACGGCGAGACCACCGAGCAGCAGAAAGCGGTCGGCACATGGCTCTGTGACTATGCGGAACACCGACAGCCCTTTGATGAAATAAAACATCGCCACACACTCGACGAGGTTGGCGATGTCGCGGAAGGTCGGTATGATTGGAAAATTGAGAAAGGGCGAGGAGGAATCAGTCTGTAATCCCTTTATTACTCTCACATAGCCAAAATTGTTTTATCGGTCAGTTTCATGGTCCTGCTGTTTTGGGTCAAATAATAATCGCCTATTATTGGCGAAATCATCATACAGACTATCTACTTGGTATAATTGAGGATTGATGATGTTTCGCTTGTTGAGTGCCGCCAGCCATTCCTCACGCGTTTCATGCCACTCTACAGAGTCTGTTGGCACATCAACTATGGCATATTGTCGCATTTCCCGGTCGCCGTATGTATGTCCGGGCAATTTATCCACTGGAGTCAACTCATCGGTATAAGATAGATAAATAATAGAATCCGATATGCCAACATATTCAACTGAAAGTCGCCCAGATAATAAACTGTTGGGGTAATAATCAAATTCATCAATATTGCGACGTTTTTCAAAGCGCCATACTTCTCTCGTGTCTATCGCAGTTATCTCGTAAGGCGCAATCAATGGAACTCGATAGTAATCCCATGCACCGTAATCGGAATAAAAATCAGTCCGAAATGGCGCATCGATTTCTTCAGCAATCCGCGCCTTGATAGCTTCATATTTTGATTTAATCCTTGTGCAACCACACACTAAGATCAAGATTCCAATAATGCCTGCTATTTTATGCCACTTACTCATAACTTTTGTATTTCATTTCTTCGGTAGTTAGGTCTTCTACACGCATAATGCTGTCTTTTTGCAAACTTGACAAAGGACCATGAAACGTATCTCCTGCCGTTAACTTTTTATCCTTAGCAATGATTACCCACCATGAGCCGTTTGTCTGCTCTATAAGGATATGGGAAGAGTTCCACCACACCTGTTTTACATAAGGAATAAACGGAGGCTCTCCTTTGTAGCCAAGTTTTGAAACAAATATCGGATAATCCCTTTCACTCTCGCCATATAATCCCTCGCCATAAGTAAACACCGAGTAATTATCCGTCAGGTCATGTCGATTGCTACAAGAACAAAATACAAACAAAAGAGTTAACACGCCACAAAGTAGCATCATTGCCTCAAATTTCCAAAATCGTTTATCGGTCAGTTTCATCGCTCAAAAATATATAATTGCGTAATTTTTTTATGAGATTATCTGAGTGAAAAATTACCATCGCCTCTAAGTGATATGTGATACCTGTCTTTCTTATATAAATAGTATGATTCCTTGTTATACCATTTATATACAAGTTTATTAGTATGATCTAATAAAGCAAAAGCTAAAGTATTTACTTTAGAAAGATTGTCATCCATACAGAATGCTAAATTGTCGATTTTAATATCATTTTTAAACGGACCTCTATATATCACACCTTGTCTTATTATCAAGAATTCATAGTCAATAGACGATAAATCTATTGGAAAATCCTTATCAAAAGAAAATAATATATCTTTTGTTAGCACTTTCTGACACTTACATTTCTCACACCAATCAGTATCATCATAGTAAACATATCCTAAATATTCATCCCTTGAGGCAAATGTATTATCATTTTTACTATTGCATGAGATACAATATATCATAATTAATAAAACACTTGTTAAGCATAAATTATGATTAACAGTTCGTGGAAGTTTCATCGCTTGCCTCCTTTTCGCCAAAGAACTACGAATAATACAATGATTGATATTATATCAAGCACGGATAGAATATTGTAGAACAAAAAATGCTCTCTCATATTAAAGATACAATCAAAGAACGAATCCTGTTCTATCTCTGCGCAATACGTTCCTGCCAATTCTGCCACAAACAGATAATCCGTTAATGCCCAAACGTGAGCAATAATCAAGACTGAGATTATTATGATGCCTACTATTTTCTGCCACTGTTTCATAATTGTAACGCTAAAAACTAAAATGGATATATTAAAGTGTCTTGTTCCCACTGTTCAAGTGTCGCTTTTGCGGTAAGGGAATGGATATCCTCTCTTTGTGAAATCTCTTTGAGAACTGGAACAGCGATTTTGGGAGATGTCGGCAGCAAGCCATAAGCGGCAAACATTCTTACGCCTACATTAGAATCAGACAACAATGCTTCCAATTCATTCATTTTTCCTAATCCCTTGAGATATTTGAGAATATGAATAACCCGGTCAAAGGCATTGTTGCCTTTTTTATAATCGCCACACTCCGTTGCAGCAACTTGAGCAGCCGCAGCCATACGAAATGTGGTTAATGCTTTGCAAGTGTCATCAAACTGTTCCATATGAAACTATTATCTATAATCGACATTCGATGTGACAAATGTCCCATTAGTACATGAAAGTACAAAACGAGATTATTGTCTGTGCCGCAAAATTAATACAATTCTCGCTAAAACCATTACGTTGCCATGCGTAAAGTGCTTGAACTGAACGGAAAAACTGAAATATTATCCCTTTATAGCGTGATTCTGCTGTTCCAGCCCATTTCCCTGCTTTTCCCTTCTGTTTTGGCTACTATTTAACGTAGTTTGTACCTCGCTTGGGTCTTGAATCGGATATAGCGTTGATTTTCAGCAGTGGTAAGCAATTCCTTGACAACTACCGATAGCGTTAAATCCCTTTCATGATAATTTCGAGAACTTCGTTGAACTTGTCGGGAGATAGGCGTTTGTCAAGGTTGTCTTGAATGTGAGTGAGAACCGCAAAGTGGGGGGCAGAATTTGTCGGTAGCTGGATTTTCAACCGAATCTATCCCAGTCTATTTGAGCCATGGGAGTAACTTCCGTAGCCACGATAATCTTGATGCGTGAGTTGCTCGTACCACTCAGTTACAACCTCGTATTTTTATAGGGATAAACAAAAAATGTAAATTACACGCAAAGAGGAGTACTCATAAAATCAATTATTACCCAAATAATAAAGGCTATAATGATAACAGCAATTCCGCCGCCGATTGCCAACGGCAACCACCATTTCTTCCGGTTGTCATATTTGAGCTTTACTGCGACCAGTCCACTTATGATGACTATTCCGAAAGCCAATATAAACAAAAATTCAGTTCCACTCATAGCACAAAGTTACGCATTTTCGCTGACATACAGCGTATTCAGTCGAGATTTTGTATTTTTTCTCTTAGTCTCTAATGACAAAAATGCTTATTATCTATTAAATTATTGTTAAATCTTTCATTAAAACACATGCCTTTTCTAATCCTTCCACTCCCTCAAAGCAACTTTTTCACCCCCTCTTTCCCCTTAACGGATAGTTGTACCGTTATTTTCTTATGCAGTTGATTATCAGCGATAAAAGTCATTGAAAATCAATTCCACATGAACAGCGTTGTCCGCCAGTTGCTGGAACAGCAGACCGATGTGGTCATGGTAGATACCGGAGACTCCTATGAAGGCATCTGCGGCTACTACAAAGGCACCTATATCAGCTATTCCAAGGAGAAGCCCATCTCCATGAATCCCTTCAAGGTAACGAAAGAGGAATATGACTTGAACTTCGGGGAGAAGAAGAACTTCCTGAAATCGTTGATATTCCTGATATTCAAAGGCAATGCGTTCCCGACCAAGATTGAGGACATGCTGATAAACCAGACCATCGTGGAATATTACCAAGCCTATTTCCAGCCGTTTGACAAGTTCACCGAGGAGGAAAGGGACGGCTTGCGTCAGAAACTGCTGGTGGCAGCCAAGATGGAGGATGATTACGAGCAGTTCGCTCACGGCATGGAGGACATTGACAACCAGATAAACATGGAGGAGGTTCCGGAGAAGCCGGAAAGCCGTGCGCTCCTGCTGCCTTCGGAAGTGCGCCGTCTGAAGCTCATCCGTCAATGCCGGTCATTGACCGCCCTTGTGAATGACGAGGCGGCAACCCCATCCGAGAAGGAACGTGCCCTCCGCATCATTGAGACCTACAAGAAAGAATTGTATAACAATTCCATGCTGATTAAGATAGAGAAGCAAATCGACCACATGGAAGAACAGAAACGGAGGTTGAAGGTCAAGGAGCTTTCCTTCAATTCCTACTATGAGTTTGCCCTGGAGCGCATCCCGCAAATCACCTCGTTGGAGAAAATCAGTTTCAACATCCGTGACTTTGCAGCCATCCTGAAACAGTTCTACCGGGGCGGCGAGCTGGAAGCCACGCTGAACTCCGACTTGGACGTGAACCTCTTTGACGAGCGGTTTATCGTCTTTGAAATTGACAAAATCAAGGATGACCCCGTGCTTTTCCCTATCGTGGTGCTGATTATCATGGACGTGTTCCTGCAAAAGATGCGCATCAAGAAAGGACGCAAGGCATTGATAATCGAAGAGGCATGGAAAGCGATTGCCTCTCCCACCATGGCGGAGTACATCAAGTACCTTTATAAGACCGTCCGCAAGTTCCACGGCATTGCCGGAGTGGTTACGCAGGAACTGAATGACGTGATTGATTCGCCCATCGTCAAGGAGGCTATCATCAACAACTCCGATGTGAAGATACTGCTCGACCAGACGAAGTTCAAGGACAGGTACGAGGAGATTGCCGCCATCTTGGGATTGACTTCCATCCAGCGGCAGCAGATTTTTACCATCAATGCCCTGAACAACCGGGAAGGACGCAGCTACTTCAAGGAGGTGTGGATTTGCCGGGGACAGCATTCGGATGTCTATGGCGTGGAGGAAGCCCCCGAATGTTACTGGGCTTATACCACGGAACGCACCGAAAAGGAAGCCTTGAAGATTTATCTCGCTTTCTACGGAACCATGCAGGAAGCGATAACCCGTATCGAGGCAGACCGGGAAAAGGACGGAAGTCCCAAGTATCTCGAATTTGCAAGAAAAGTCAACCAACATCAAAAAGTAATGTCATCATGGTAAAGTTACGATTTATATTGGCGGCAATGTTCTTAATATCCGCATCCACTCCGATGCTTGCAGGCTGGAAGGTGGTCATTGACAAGAACTGCGTCAAGGTGGTTACGTCCAACACCGCCTCACAAAAGCTGATTGAGAATCAGCATAACCAGCGTCTGGACTCCATCGCCTCCAAAAAGAAGAAGGTGGAACTCTATTCGGTCAGCATGGCTACCATCAAAGAACTGTACAAGCTGACGATGGAGAACGTGTCCGGCTTCGGAACGGAAAGCCGCTATTACAAGGAAATCGGCTCCTGCGCCTTTGACATACTCAAAGACGTGCCGGAGCTTATCAAAATCGTGAACCAAGCCAAGTTCACAAACAAGCTCTACTGCCTCACGGAACTGGGCGGTTTAGTAATGGAAACGCAGCAACTGGTGGGGAATTTCGTGAATATCGTGAACAATGCCAAGGTGCAGAATTCGCTCAAAGGTCAAGGCACAGCCGAGAAGAAGAACGATGGCTATAACCTGCTTGACCGCTATGAGCGGCTGACGCTGGCCAACACCATCTATACCGGACTGATGGAGATACGCTACAAGGTGAAGGGCATGATGCTAATGGCACAATACGCCACGGTGAATGATCTCTTCTTTGCCATCGCCCCGGAGGGCTGGGCAAACATCGTTACTATGAAGAATCAAGTCGGCGGTCTGATTCGGGACTGGAACGGACTGGTCGCAGCCAATTACTAATCCATTCACCTTTCTAATATATGAGACACTGGAAAATAACAATAGGCACTGTCGGTTTGATGCTGGCATTGTCCGTCCAAGCATCCGCTGTTGTCGTGCCCAAAGACCTGCCGACCATTGAGGCGTTGATTGCGCTTCACAAGGCGGTGAAGAAGGATGAAGACCAAGCCATGCAGCGTGTTGCCATGAGCTTCGGCGAGCAGTCGCTTGTAACCAAGGGGGCGAACAAGTTCAACGAGGTACGCACTACTCTCGATACCCGATTGGGCAATGCCCATTCCTATCTGGTGCTGGCAGGTGCCATCTCGTCAACCGCCAATTCCCTGTACCAGTTGGTCCGGGACTACAAGGATTTTACCGGGAACACGTTCCAGTCGGTTTCCAAGAAACCTTTCGTGGCATGGTACTACGCGGATGCCAATGTCGCCATTTCCCGGGAGGTAAAGCACTGCTACAAGCTCTACGCTTCGGTGGCAGCCTCCGGCATAAACTTGATGAAGGCATCCATGGACGAGAAGCTGAACTTGGTGCTGACACTTAAAAGTACCATCGACAAGGCACGGTACATTATTGACAACGCGAACCTCTACTGCTATCTGGTTACAAATTGCGGCTGGAAACCGGATTACATCTGGGAAATCCTGAACTCCACCATCAAGGACGAGATAGCGGACAAGGTCATCAACAAATGGAATCAGGGATATGCAAGTTAGAACCATCATCGCCTGCCTGCTTTGTACGGCATTGGCAGGCATTCCGCTTTCCGCAGATGCCCAGCGGACAAGGAACGATAAGGAGAAACAGCGACAGTGGACTTCCATGGAGAACGGTCCTTGGGACTTCGCTCCGGACTGGTACTATTATTTCCTGCACCAGAAATACTCCGGTGCGGAAATGTACTGGAAATGGGCGGGACTCAAATCCGGTTTCCGGGTGCGTTTCAAAGAACCGAAGTCCAATGTCAAGCGCATCATGCCGACCCGTGTTACCTCCGAGGAGACACAGCGGCAGAAAGTGAAGAAGGTGGAGGAAGAACGGAAACGGATAGAGGAACTGTACAAGGAAGAGCTGGTAAGGGAAGCCGACCGGAACGTGGACTTGACCTACGCTTCCTACAAGGACGAGTTCAACCGGATGCAGGACCGTATCACGGACGGTCTGCTTTATTGCATGAAGAAGAGTGGCGGCAAGCTGGAGTACCAAGTGAACGAACTGAGCCGACAGAACGAACTCCTCTGTGCGGACATTGCCTATATCCACAAGACGGGAGTAGGCTACGAACTGGAGAACGCCAAGCGGCAGCAGGCTTACGAGGAAGCCAAGGCGAAAATGGAGGAACTGGTCAACCGAACCGCCCATCTGTGCGCAGTGGCGGCAACCCATTACTAAGGCATATAAACAACAAGAAATATAAAATAAAAATGAAATAAGAATTATGAACCTATTATGTACCCTTTTAACCATCGGGCTGCCTGCCATTGACGAGAGTCTGGACAAGTTGCTGGTCGCCATGGAGTCTTTCCCAAATGTGGCGGTACTGGGCGATGCAGTCGGACTGGCACGTGTCATCGGACTGTGCCTGGCACTTTGCGTAGGCTCTTACGAGTGCTGGATGATGATGCTCGGACGGCGGGGAATGGATGTCATGAAGCTGCTGCGTATCATCGGTATCTCCCTCTGCATCTCTTCTTCGTCATGGATCTGCTCGGCTTTGCAGGTGCCCGGCAAGGGGCTGGAGTCGGCTACCAAGGCGATGGCGCAGTCCAAGAACAAGGAAGTCGCCGCTTTCGAGTTGAAGCTGGCGCAGAAGCAAAGTGAGTATCTGGACCGGCTGAGAGCCGTGCAGGATTCCATCTCCACCGCTAAGCAGATAGCCGCCATCGGCGAGGATGCCGCCTGGTGGGACAAGCTCATCTACAACGTGAGTAATCTCGGCAATACCATCAACAACTATGCGCAACGTGCCGCAGTCGCCACCGAAACCAAGGTCAGCGAATGGATCAACGATGTCGTCCGCTTTGTCGGCGAGCTGATTTTCCAGATGTCCTATTACGGTATCCTTGTGGCGCAGCGGATATTCATGGCAATCCTGATGATATTCTGTCCTATCATGTTCGCCCTTTCCCTTGCGCCGCCGTGGAGTTCGGCATGGAGCCAGTGGATGTCGAAATACCTTTCCCTCTCGCTGTGGGGCTTCGTAACCTATATGTGCCTGTACTACATCGACTTCATTCTGCTGTATAACCTGCAGCAGGATTTGGTGGCTTACGACCACCTGTTGCACGGGTCGGTCAACTCCTGGTCGCAAATCGGAGCGTTGGGGCTTCAGGGCATCGGTTCCAACTGCATGTACGCCATGGGAATGTTGGTGGGTGCCTACATCATCCGCTTTGTTCCCGAAGTCGCCTCGTGGCTGATTCCCGGCGGTGTAAGTTCAAGTGCGGCGACTGCGGCAGGCTCTGTGGCAACGGGTATCACATCTACGGCAGGCTCAATGGCTGGAGGTGCGGCTGGCGCAGCGATAGGCGCAGCAGGAACGATGGGAAAATCAATGGTCAAATAACTTAAAAAGAAAGAATATGCTTATAGAATCCCTTGCACAGAAGACAAGACTCGCCATGATGACGGTGTTCGCAACCATAGCCGGTTGCGCCGTCATCTGCGGGTTCACCGTCTGGTGCTGCATCTCGCTGGTCAACCGGGAGAGGCAGCAAATCTATGTCCTTGACGGTGATATCCCATTCCTTGCGGAACGCGCACAGCTGGAAGCTAACTTCACCATGGAGGCGAAGGCGCACATCCAGCTTTTCCACCAGTATTTTTTCAACCTGCCGCCTGACAACGACTATATCAAGTGGACAGTCGGCAAAGCAATGTACATGGCGGACGGAACGGCGTTGAAACAGAAGCAGGCGATGGACGAGAACGGCTTCTACTCGGACATTATCTCTTCCTCGGCTGTCTGCACCATCATGTGCGATTCCATCCAGTTTGACGAGTACGAGCGGAAGTTTACCTATTACGGAACGCAGCTTATCAAGCGCCGCACACGGGACTTGAAACGCTCGATGGTAACGACCGGGTACATCGAATCCGTGCCGAGGACCCGAAACAATCCCCACGGGCTGATGATAACGAACTGGAGAACCTTGGAGAACAAGGATTTGGCTTACTAATGTAAAACTCAAATAAAAACGAAATGAAATCAATCAGGAAACACCGTTTACAGACGCATCAACTGATCCGGTCTTGGCTACAGCCGAAATTAGGTGCGGTTGGTGCAAGGTATCGCCTGACCGCAAGAGTCAGGTGGGCGAATCTATGGGCGAAAAGACATCCCAAGCGAACTTTTGCCTGTGTGACGGGTTCGCTGTTGTTGCTGTTGGTCGGCACTGTCGCTTTGGAACGTGTGCGGACAGACAGTCCTCAAACAGCCGACATGAATGCCATTGCCAGTATGGAACCGCTCTTCACTGGCTTTCATGCCATTCAAGCCAACAAGAACGTGCATCGGCAGAAACTGTTGGAACTGACTTCCCAAGGGCAGGCTGTCCGGGAGGAACTGGATTCCATGATTGCCATTCCTCATAAGTCCCATGCGGATTCGATGCGCATTATCCAATGCTACGGGCAACTGGAGCATATTGTCAAATCCCTTAAAAACAATGATAACCCATGATTAAAATCAATTTCAAACAGCCCAAGTATATCTTTCCGCTGGTCATCTTCGTCCCGTTGTGCGCCCTGATATACTTTGTGATGCAGACTTTCGGGGGCAGTGGCACGACGGAGAACGTGGTGGCTACCGACCGCATCAACATGGAGCTTCCCGAAGCCAATGCCGAGGAAGCCGGAGACAAGATGTATGAGATGGCACGGCGGTTCGGGGACGAGGATGCCTTTACTGCCGTCGGTGGCATTGGTGAAGAGGACAAGGACGAGGAAAAGCTGGAGCATGGCTACAGCGAGGAGGAACTGAACAGTCTGGATGCCGCCGAAGCGGAACGGATTCGTCAGCAGCAGGAACTGGAAGAACTGGAGCGTTCCCTGGCTGAGTCCAGAAGGCACATCAATTCACAGGCGTATGGGAACGCTTCGGGAAACACTACGGAGGAGTTCACCCGTGACCTTGAAGAGATACAGCGGCGTAGCTATGAAAGGCAGAAAGCCATCGAAAGCGGACTGGGCTACGGAAATACCGAAGCGGAAGAGGCAGCCAAAAGGCAGCGGGCGGACTCCATCGCCCAAGCCCGGAGAGAGGAGGCGGAACGAAACCGTCCCAATCTGGTCATCAAGTCATCCGATACGAACGCAGGCAAGTTCCATACGGTCGCGGCTTCGGACGATGCGGTGGAAGCCAAGCTGATCCATGCCATGATTGACCAGACAACCAAGGCAAAGGAAGGCACGCGCCTTCGCTTCAAACTGTTGGATGACGTCACGGTGGATGATACCAGGCTTAAAAAGGGAACATATCTCTATGGGACGGTAACCGGTTTCGGTCAGCAGCGTGTCCGTGCCAATATCACCAGCATTCTGGTGGGCGACAAGTTCATCAAGGTCAAGCTGTCCGTCTTCGACAATGACGGCATGGAGGGCTTCTATGTGCCGGAATCCTCGTTCCGTGACTTCGTGAAGGATGCCGGAGCCAATACGGTACAGCAGAATATCAGCTTTGAGTCGGAAGACGGCTATGGCTCGGGGATTTCAGGAGAGGCTATCGCCCTGCAAGCCTTGCAGAACATGTACAACTCCGCTACCTCGGCCATATCGTCCGGCATCCGCAAGAACAAGGCGAAAATCAAGTACAATACGATTGTCTATCTGATAAACTCGGATGATGCCCGGTAAAATGGAAATAGGTAAACTTTATTACTAATCACAAAGTAAGCAAGATGACAAGTAAGATAGTCATATAGGTTACTTGTCATAAAGTAAACAAATCATCAAATCATAAATATTACCCAATATGAAAGCGAAATTATTTATACTCCTTTTCGGTATTCTCGGTGTTGTGACACAGGTCTCTGCCAACGAGAGAATCTATGTGAACAGCGAGGTTACGACCCACATTGTCATGCCGGAAAACATCAAGCTGGTGGACATTTCCACTGCCAAGATTGTAGGCAACCAGTGTACCGATAACATTGTCCGTATCAAGCCGTATCTTGAAAGTGATTCTTTACAGGCGGTTGGCAGTTACAAGGATAATGAGTTGTTGGGCACAATCACATTGATTGGAGAGCGTCATATCGCCCAGTACGACATTCTCTATACGCAGTCCCCCGGCATGGCGGCATCCATCTTTGAAGTGCCGTACAACCATACGCGGTCCTACATCAATCCGGAGGTTTCCATGCCGATGGCGGAAATGGCACGGTATGCGTGGGCGGTCTATAGCAGTGACCGGAAATATAACCAGATAGTAACGAAGGCGCACGGCATGAAGGCGGTGGTCAATAACATCTATGCCGTCGGGGATTATTTCTTCATAGAATATTCGTTGCAGAACAAGACAAAGATACCTTATGACATCGAGGAAATCCGGGTGAAACTGACGGACAAGAAAGAGACGAAAGCGACCAATTCGCAGACGATTGAGCTGTCTCCCGTCTTTACGCTCAATTCATCCAGGAAGTTCAAGAAGAACTATCGCAACGTGCTGGTGCTGCCCAAGCTGACTTTCCCGGACGAGAAGGTTCTGCGTCTGGAAATCTCGGAGAACCAAATCAGCGGACGGGTGATTGTCCTGACCATCGAATATGAGGACATTCTTCATGCGGACGGATTTGACTCCGACATCTTGAAGGATGCCGCCTACTATCCCTATTATCATATCTCTTATACTGTAAAGCCATGAAGAAGTTCTTATTGATTCTCTTGTGTGCGGTCGCTTCGGCTGGAGCGTTCGCACAGGACAGCAAACTGACTGTCAACGCAGGTTTCCTGTTCCCTTCCACGTTGAATGCCACTGTCGGCTATGAACGTCCCTTATCATACGGTCATGCGGTCGAACTCTTTGGCGAGGTGGGCAACCACTGGCGGAAGCATGATTTTTGGAAGGGGTACTATTGGGACGGCGGCATTGTTTACAAGCACCGTCTGGCTCGTTACAAGAACGGGATGCTCCGTTTCCGTTTCGGTCCGCAGTTCGGGGCGGTGGAAAAGAAATTCTTCCTCGGACTGGAAGGCGGCTTTGAATACGTTTATGTATTCCGCAACGGTTGCGAGTTTGCCATTATCCAGAAGAACAACGTGAACTTCATTCATGGTGATACATTCCGAAACGGCTTGCTGTTCGGAGTGAAGATACCGTTTTAATCTTTCCTAAAAGCATACGGATATGGCATTTGAAGAGACCAAGGAACAGCAGCAGATGTACAATTACTTCCGAAGCTGCATTTATATCTTTCTCATCATCGAGATTGTCATGAACCTACCGATAACGGCGGACAACCGCATCACGCAGTTTATCCTTGACTTGTTGGGACGATTTAAGGTATTCAATTCGGTAGCGGGCTGCAAGGTAACGGAACTGGTCTGCATCTGTGTGGTCTGCATCGGCACGAAAGCGAAGAAGGCTTTGAAGTTCAACGTGAAAACGATGGTCATCTATCCGGTGCTGGCAGGCTTGACGCTGGTCGGGCTTTGTTTTGTCTTCCATGGGATGAATATCGGTGTCAGTTGGATGGGCTTTCCTGCCAATCGTATTCTCTATGCGGTCTGTTCTGTCGTGGGTACAATACTGGTGCATCAGGGACTGGACGGTATTGCCAAGTATTACAACTACAAGGTGGGCGATGATCGCTTCAACTTTGAAAATGAGTCTTTCCAACAGTCGGAAACTTTAGTGAACAATGACTATTCGGTGAACATACCGATGATATACTACTGGAAGCAGAAGATGCACAAGGGATGGATCAATATCATCAATCCGTTCCGTGGCACGATTGTATTAGGTACGCCGGGTTCGGGTAAGTCTTTCGGTATCATCGACCCGTTTATCCGGCAGCATTCCGCCAAAGGGTTTGCCCTGATGGTATATGACTTTAAGTTCCCGACATTGGCAAAGACCTTGTTCTACCAGTATTGCAAGAATCGGAAATCGAACAAACTGCCTGAAAATTGCGGGTTCCGTATCGTGAATTTTACTGATGTGGAGTATTCCAACCGCATCAATCCAATTCAACGGAAGTACATTCCTGACTTGGCGGCTGCATCCGAAACGGCTGCCACACTCCTTGCCTCCCTGAACAAGGGCGGCGGTGAAAAGAAAGGCGGCTCGGAAGCGTTCTTTACCAACTCTGCGGAGAACTTTCTGGCGGCTATCATCTATTTCTTCGTGAACTTCCATCCGGTCGGGTTCAGAAATGGCAAGAAGCTGAAACGGTTCATTTCACAGGAGGGAAAGAAGTTGGAACTGGTGATAAGGAACTGGGATGATTTCAATGCCATTGACGAGGAAGGGAATGTAGTCTTGGACTTCGTGGATGAAAATGGAAATGATGTTTCTACCGACGAGGACAGGATGTTTGTGGAACTGAATGGTTTTTCCTACAAAGACCGGACAGGAAAACGGATAGTCATTGACCGTTGCTGGTATGAGGATGAGGAGGGTAACGAGGTGGAGCCGGACACAATTACCGGCGAGTATTCGGATATGCCGCATGTGCTTTCTTTCTTGGGAAGACCCTATGACCAGGTGTTCAATATCCTGATGCAGGATGACAAGATTGCTTCCCTGATGGCTCCTTTCAAGAGTGCCTACGAGAACAAGGCGAATGACCAGTTGGAAGGTATGGTGGGTACGCTGCGTGTCAATGCGGCACGGTTGGTATCTCCTGAAGCTTATTGGATATTTACGGGGGATGACTTCGACTTGAAGATTTCCGATAGGGAAAATCCGAGTTATTTGGTGATAGCCAATGACCCGGAGAAGGAACAGGTTATCGGCTCGTTGAACGCTTTGGTGCTGAACCGTCTGATTACCCGTGTCAACTCCAAGGGTAACATTCCGGTAAGCATCATCGTGGATGAGCTGCCGACCTTGTACTTCCACAAGATAGACCGCCTGATTGGTACGGCCCGCTCCAACAAGGTGGCGGTAACGCTCGGTTTTCAGGAACTGCCCCAGTTGGAGGCGGACTATGGCAAGGTGGGTATGCAGAAGATTATCACGACCTGCGGTAATATCTTCATGGGGGCGGCTCGTAACAAGGAGACTTTGGAGTGGGCACAAAATGATGTGTTTGGCAAGGCAAAGCAGACTTCCCGGTCTATCTCCATCAATGACCAGAAGGTATCGACCACTATATCCGAAAAGATGGACTACCTTGTTCCGGCAGCGAAGATTGCGGATATGGCAACCGGTTGGCTGGCTGGTCAGGCGGCTCGTGACTTTACGGCTACCGATGACAGGATGCTGAACCGTTTTGACATCGAGCAGTCGGAGGAGTTCAAGACCACGAAGTATTTCTGCAAGACACACTTCGACATGAAGAAGATAAAGGAAGAGGAAGGACATTATGTGCCACTTCCCAAAATCTATGAGTTCAAGAATGACCGGGAGAAGGAAATCATGCTGAACCGTAACTTCAAGCGGGTCAATCAGGAGATTGAGGATATGGTCAAGGAACTGTTGGGTATGAGTTAAATCTTATTGCAAATGGCATCCATATATTCAAAATATAGAAAAACAATCAATTTACCCCATTTGAGTGGTAGTGCCTTGAAGGTTATCGCTATCATTTCGATGGTTGTTGACCATTGTGCCTACTACTTGATGGAGAACAACACGCTCCTTTACGAAGTCATGCGCTGCTTTGGACGCATCACTTTTCCGGTATTTGCTTTCCTAATTGCAGAGGGTTTCCGGTATACCCGAAACAGAATGAAGTACTTCCTGCAGCTGCTGGGATTTGGCGTAGTCAGTGAAGTTCCGTGGTATCTGTTGAATGGTGCAGATGGAACGCATAACGTGATGTTCACATTGGCTTTGGGTGTAGTGGCTTTGGTAGCTTTCGAGAAATTGAAAAAGGATGGCACATTGTGTTGTTGTGTCATCCTTCTTATAGCCTTGATTGCCACTTGGTCAGGAGTTGATTATGAGTGGCGAGGAGTTCTTGTTATTGTTATCTTCTATTTGCTGGAAACAAATAGGGCTTCTTTACCCTTTGGTCGAATGGCTCAACTACTTTGCGCTTTTCCATTGATGATGCACTACGGCGCATGGGGAGCATTGTTAGCCTGCTTGATTCTATCTTTGTATAATGGGACAAGAGGATTTATAAATGGTTTTATAGCTAAATACGGAGTTTATGTATTTTATCCATTGCATCTTTTGGGGCTATGGTTTGCTACAATAAACAGTTAACGAAATAATATATTTGTAGAAAGTGTAGTGAAATCGACTGATATTGTCCTTATTATGCATTCCTTGGAACGGAGAATAAGTATCACACCAATACTGTGTAGGACCACATAACTGTGTTGAAACATATCATTTCTATGCGTGGAGGAACTAATATCTATAATAGATTTCTTATATGAGCGATTGAGGTTCAATAATATAATAATTAGATAATTATGTAATTTTAAGGTTACTGGGATAAAATACAGACTCTATTCTACTGAATTTAACTGAAGTTTCGATACTTGTCTCCCTGTTTATTCCATTATGTAGGATAAAACAGAAAATAAGATTTTGGATTTAATGTATGTCACAAGTGAACTGGCTCAGGAAAAATGAATAAGTTTTAAACATATCGTAATATCAAAACAAGATGAAGGAATGAGGGTGCAAAACAAAAAATGATTACTCCGAAAAGTTACAGATTGTAACTATATTATCTAAGGAGAGATCGTATCAAACTCCATTTTGAGTAATGACATGACTCTCTCTTTAGTTATTTTAGGATGTTCTTATTTAAAATTAAAAGTTCATCTTCTTAGAATTTGAGTTTTGATACACCTTCATTTTTGCAAACGGATACCAAGATCTCCGTATTTTGTAATTATTATATGCTTGACTGAGCAACTTTAATTGCATCTGACTTTAATTCTTCCTCATTCTTTACAGCATCGAGGACCTTATCTGCCACCCAAAGAGTGAGAAGTTCTTTTTCATCGACATTGAAATAGTTGGCAATTTGCACTACCTGAGTACGTTTGGCACGTCTATTCCCTCTTTCGATTTTTGAAAACATTGGAGTATCAATCTCAAGAAGAGAAGCTAACTGTCTTTGCAATACTCCATTTTCAAGTCTTAATTCTTTTATTTTTTGTCCTAACAACATGTTAAGTTCCTTATTTAATGATTATATGATTCCCTAATACCCACATATTAGATACAACTCTTTTCACAACTCCAGTACCTTGAAGATGTTTAATTTTATTTGCTATCTAACAGCAAGATACTCTTTTTACCATCTTAAAAAGAGTAATACTAGGATTATTCCTAATATCTTTGATGATTTTTAATACAGTTTTTAGTAGACCTTGTTTAGAAGTTTTTAATGTATTATCTTATGTACAATGTTAATGATAATGTTTTCTTGTTGCTTCATAACATGGAACAGTTATAATAAAAAAAGTTCGTTCTTCATCTGTAACAATAATCAAATTAAAGGAAAGATTCATTCAAAACTATATTCCCATTTTTATAAGACGTTAAAAAATGAAATAATCGTTCTATATTAGTTTTTCCTATTATTCTTTTCCCTTCTACATAATAGTTGCACAAATTATTCAAGCTATTTACAGTAGGACTATTTACAGCATCAAAAATTTTAGTCCAATAACGAACCTTTATACCTGAAACTTCCTCCAAATACGACATTGAGACATTCTTTTTAACTACAATATTTTCAAGTGAATTATAAAGTTCACATGGAATGTTAGGATCAAATTCATATACCTCAATGTCAATATCTTCTAATTTTGAGAGATATTTCCTTGTTAAATCTTTGATGATTTCTATTGGCAATCCACCATTCATTGCTCCCATCCATGGAAATGCAATGGATGTTATTCCTAATTTTTTGTAGTTATCAACGAATTTCTGAAGAGTCTCTTCTATCCATTCTACTTTTGAAGGATCTTTCCAATCGTCTTTTATGGCAAAATTTAAAATGATGGGATTTGATTTTTTGTATGGGAGTATTTGTCCAGGTTTGAGAAGATGCTGGAAACAAATACGTTGATACTCTTTAAACATTTCTGGAAATCTTAACTTGAAATCAAGTGCAATTCCTTTACCCATAGCTCCAACACAATTGACTGTATTTACAACAGCCATTGCTTTTGTATTGAATATGTTGCCTGAAATTTCTTTATAAGCCATATTATTTTAATGATTTTATAACATTAATGAAATTATTGATCGGATTATCCCAAGTGCAGTCACTAGTTAATGATGGTAATTCTTTTGCTATAGATAGAATCCTTTTTCCATCATCTAATTGAAATAACTTGTTTCTTAAGAATGCAGGATTACATCCTCTTCCCGGTAGTCTGCTACGGTCAAGAGCATCTGCATCTTTTAGAATTTCCCATATCTTGCTGCATCGAACTGTCGATGGAGTTTTACTATCATCAATAGAGTGATATTTCACAGCTTCTAGTATGGAAGATGCATCTTCCGGACTACATGACTGTTCTATCTTTGATTTATAAAGAATCGCGGAATTCTCTCCATGTATTTCTCCTTCAGTATCGCTATTTTTGCCTAAATCGTGAATCAAAGATGCATACAAAACAGAAGATAGTATCGAATTACTTATAGTCTTGTCTGTGTATGCTATTAGAAATGCGTTCCACATGACTCTCACAGTGTGTCCAATACCATGATAAGAGTTTAGCATATGACTCTTAAACAGTGACTTAGTCAGAGTAATCTGAAGTCTTGATGTCTCTTCTTTAAATTGTTTTATTAATTGATCTGTAATAATAGAATATGATGTCATAGAGCTAGTTATATTTTTCTCGTTAGAATATATTACCCAAGAGTTGCTGTCATATTTTTGCAAATCCATAAATCTGACAGTAATTGGGATGCTTGGTTTAATGATACTGATTGAAGGATATGCTTGAATCTTACCATTTGAAATATTGGTAATATGTGACTTATCAACAATTTCAAGATTATCAATGTTTCCACACTCTATTACAATAGAACTTGGATCTCTATAATTGGTGTAGAAACAAAGAGTCTCTTCAGTCTCATCTATTGATATTGTTCTATTAGTTCTGTGAAAGATGTCGATGCCAGAACTTGTCCATGTATCTGTTGTGATATGATTACAAATTGGATCATCGCCCAATTGCATCTTTAACAACTTAGCCTGTTCATCATTGTAACAGATAATTCTGAAATTCTCTAGACTTGAGAAATCCAACTCGTTCCAAACAAGAAACTCTTGTTGTGAATATGCCTTGTAAGTATCAAGACCGTCCTCAATGGTTGAATAAAGATATGAGGTGTTGAGTCTGTTTGGATTATCCACAATGGGGATAACTTGGCTATTGTCACCTTGCATATTTCCTGTGCTATAGTAGCATTTATTAAGACAATGATTCAATATTTCTTGTAAGTCGAATTCAAAAAATACAGGCATTGGACATTTAGGGGAGCCAAGTCTTTGTGCACCCCAGTATTTTGTTGTTGGGCATTCAATATATGAATTCCAAATCTTTCGCCCTCGATAGTCATATCCACCGAATACCCACTTATCTTTAGAGGAGTGTGAATCTTCTCCTAAAGTCTCGTTATAGTATTGAGTTGGAGTTTGTGGACGATAATAGAATCTGGCATAATGATGCGCTGTATTCCTTCTATGAACATTGCTTCCTGCGGAGTTTTCGAATAACCCTTTACCTCCGATTCTACTTAAGATTTTCCTAGACTTGATAATACTAACTGCATTGAATAGGTGGGCAAAGTGATAAACTTTAGGATTAGAATCAGAAAAACGTTCAATGAACTTGATTCCGTTCAATTTATCCTTGAATGCAGACTCATACTTGTCGAGTTCCTCAATGATCAAAGGATTATTGAATAAAGTCGGCCAGTCCCATTTATCAATGTGTCTCTTGACAAAATCTACAGAGAAGTCAATGGTGTTTGCTTTTGAAGCTTTTGACCAGTTGATATAATCTGCGAACTCGTCAAGAAGAATATTAGTGTATTCGAGATCGTTTCTTTGGTTGATAATTTTCCAATCGATTATGTCTTTGAATTCACTCAGGTTTTCTATAGATAGGGTAAATTCTGCTGCGTTAGAGATAATAGACCAATCTAAGTATGCTCTATATTTGCGGAAAAACTCAATTCCAAGTTTTTGGAAAGCCTCTGATTGACTTATATATTTCCAATTAAGTCTGTTTCGATATGGATATAATACATCTTTTGAAAGCGCACTGTTCTGCGAGATTGCATCCCAGTCAAGGTCAAAAATAGACAATTTGGATAGAATATTTGCAGATGGAACAAATGAGTCCTGCCTTGAGATACTCAGCCAATCCATAGGTTTTTGCCAAATTTTTAATATGAAATCCTCATTATATTGCAAGTCTGTTCTTGTGGACAATTCAGCCCAATCCCATGAGATATAGGATTTATCCAAAGTGGACAATATACTCTCATTGTCAAAAAGTATGTCCTTCCTACCGCTTAGTACTGTCCATTCCCAATTAGTTATTTCAAGAGAAAGAAGTTCTGACAAAGATAGTTTTAACTTTGCGTTTGAAGACAGAGCGATCCAATTCCATTGTCTTTGTCTTGTGTTCTCAAGCAATTTTTTATCTATTGTGAGGCACTGCCCCTTTGATAGACTTCCCCAATCCCAGTCTTTGTCTTGGTTTTCAATCAAGAAATTATTGCTAACTGCTAATTTACTTGATCTAGAAATAGCTTTCCAATCCCAATCTTCGTTAATGAAATCATTGAGTAAATTGTCTTCAAAAACAATATCTGCTCTTCCAGATAGAAGGCTGAAATCAACAACGTCCTTAAACATCTTTATATTATCGGACAGTTTGGATTGAGCAGATGTAGTAGAAATTCCAGAAAAACATTTGCTCTTCTGTGACAAATACTGCCAGTCCCACTGCTTCTTTTGAATTTTTAAGATTGCAGGATGCCAATTAATTGCATCATTCTGTGACAAAGCATAGAAATCCCAATGGTAATCATTATTGTGTAAAAGAGATTTAACCATCTCTAACCACATTCTAAAACTGAGTATGCTTTTGTCGTAAAAGAATAGTCTTTCTGCAGATTTTGATTTTGATAGGAATTCCCAATTAACATCGTCAGAGTAGTGGCTAATGTACTCATTGAGATTAAAATCATTATGATCATACACATACTTGAAATCCCACTGAAATAATTGTGAATAGTCTTCAAGTATTACAGTTTGATGTATTTGGTCATATAGCTCATCAAGGGTAAACCTCCTCGTGATTTTTCCCCAAATAGTTTTCTTTGATTCTTCATCCTGAAGACTAATTATCGTAGCTATAGCTGGTAAATATCCATTAATGTTTAAATCGTCTTTTGTAAAGATGAAATCAACTAATGATGTCCAATCCCATTTGTCCGCAAAATCTGCAAGATTTGCTAAGATTACATTTTTGTGAAGTCTGCGGGTCAGAATTCTCCAGTTCCAATAATCTTGATACTGGAAAAGATATTCTGAAATATTGTCAACATTAAGGTTCTCTGACAAATAACACCAGTTCCACTTATCCACCCATCGCTTATTTCCTAATTTGTCAATCTTCAGAGAATCTACTGTTTTAGCTGTAAGTAGATTCCAGTCCCAGTCGAAATCTATGTGATTCTTTACAAGTTGTATAGTTGCAAGATCTGTGGCTCTATACTTTGTTTCTGGATGTGATGACAAGAAACTTTGCATCTCTGGGTATTCAAACAATGCACAGAATGTGTCATTAGATAATAGACTAAACGCAATATTGAGATCCAACTGCGCTATGTGTTTGGCAACAAAATCAGTTATTTTAATCCATTTAGATTTTGAAGAAATCAATTTCCAATCCCATGAGAAATCTGGATGCTTGTCTATAATTTCGAAGTCTGTTATTCGGGATGTGACGCATGAATATCCTGCTATGCTAGTGATTTTGACGGAATAGTTTTCGAAGAATTCGTTATCCCAAATAATGTGTGGATTTGATTCAAAGCCTCCAATAATAGGCACACACCAAGATAACACCCCGATTCCTTCAAGCATGTCAATAATTTCATTACTCCAAATAAGGTTAGATGAATTGACATTAAAAGGAGAAAGGGAGGTTTCGATATTATTCTTCAGTTCGTCTTTGAAACTTTGTGATTGACAATACTGGTGTGCAAACTCTTCTGAACTCAGTGCTCTAATAGTTAAAGTATACATATTCAATCTCTTGGAAAGAAGATTGATATTACTTAATATATAGCCAAGATCGTATTTTAGAGAAATGTGTTCCCAGTTCCAAGCCTTGTCAGGGTATTGCAAAATCAATGATTCAACAATATCTGGTTCTGATTCAGTTAATATTGATAGATCGAAAGAAACATCATCTATGTGTTTGATTACAAAATCATTCGACAGGGATGGCATAATTTCCTTCCAAAGCCATTGTACTGATGTGAGATTTGGATTAACTAAGAGTCTCTCAATGTCTTTTTTAGTAACATTAGTATTGTGTACTACAACATCAAAATTCCATGGATAATTTGATGAATTCTCTGCTATGAATGAGCCATCAATTCTTGCAGACAAGATATTCCAATCCCAGTTTTCAGAAGATATCGTTACATAGATTTTTATATCTTCTGTTGGACAAATAGACGAGACATCATGCCATATGTTTGCATCAATGTTGTTGGAAAGCATGTTAAATAAATCATGATCATTCCAGCAATATCTATCATCTTTGACAATCTTTTCCCATTCAATGATGTCTTCAAAGGGTTTTAGACTATTATAGTCCAAGGGTACTTCGGGATCATGAAATAGTCTAAGATAGTATCCCCATTCAACTTTAATATCTTTGATTTTGCTATTGGCATCATTGTTGAGCAGTCCAGAGACATATTCACTGACAGAACCGTCCTTTGAAAATACAACAGCAAAATCTTTTCCGTTTTTGTTATATATGGAGACATTAATCCTTTCACTTTCAATTTGGAAGTTATTGTGTACTAATGATGCACTGAATATTCTTGTATCCACTGGCATCTGTTCAAGAAGTGAGTCTACTAATGCCTTATCGTCCTCTTTGATTTGAGGGTCAACTTCATAGGATTGTAGAAAGTTATAGTAAGATATTTTTTTCTTACTATTTATTGTGGTTGTAACAGAAAGTTCATCTCTGAAAGGAAAAGGTGTTTCACCGTTGTTAATCAAGCTGAGGTTCTCTAAATATCTGCATTCAGCTTCATAGAATAAACGTTTCGTACCTTCTCTTACTGAGAAATAACCTAAAGTTGTCAAAACAATCTTATTATCCTCTTTGCGAATAAGCTCGTCTCCAATTAATGGTTCGAGTAGCGTATTGAATATGCATATCTCTGCATCGTCTTTGTACCTCTTCGGCGAGGACTCATTATTGTCTTTTACATTGAACCCGAGAATTGTTGCCAACTCATCTGATGCTAGTTTACCACCATGATAGTATAGAGTTGAACAGATTATTTTATCGATATTAGAACATGGATTATCCTCATACAAATATACTTTGCACAAAGTCTTTTTTAAAGGCCATGCTCTTAAAGTAGAATCCGACGGCTGAGATTTATATATTAGTTGTGACTCTGATATCTTATTTGCGAAGGTCTTCATAAGGATTGCATTTAATGATTTTACCATTAGGGTTAGTATCTATGATTTTGTATACATTGTCATAGATATCTTTCTGCCTAAATAGCTTACTGTTTCCAATAATAATTAGCAGCCTTTTTGCTCTAGATAGTGCAACATTTAGTCTGTTTGGGGATTGTGCAAATCCTAAATCAGTCTGCTCTGGATATCCTAACTCATACTCGGCGAAATCCGGTTCTTGCTGCGAATCTGAGACGATTGTATTGCTTCGAACCATAGACACGATGATAATGTTTCTTTCCATGCCCTGAAATCTGTCAACGACATCAATTTTCATAGACAGATTATTAAATGATCTGCACATCTTCCTGATTCGGTTTCTTTGCTTACTATAAAAACTAATAATTCCGATTTCTTTGTCGTCTTCATCAGCCCATTTGTTGCAGTATTCTTTGAAAGAGTTAGACAATGACATTTTTTCAAGAATATGAGATATCACTTCTATTTCTCCTTCGTTGACTCTTGATGTTCCTTCTATCATTTCAGGAGAATTGACATCAATCCAAACAACATGATTTTCCGGTAATAGTGACTCTCCGCAGATGAAATCATCAATATGAATACCATGATATCTAGAGAACGGATTTGACATATTGGTATCATTGACACCTAAATCTACAGGATCTATTAATCCGCATACAAGTCCGTCCTTTGATGCAGAATCTTCCTTGTCTTCATAGAATTGCTTGATAACCTCATTAATATCAGGATGCATTCTGTATTGGCTAGTGAACTTTCCCTTTAGGCTGGAATCAATATTTTCATAGATTCTCTGGAAATGAGATATTTCCATTTCTTTGAAATTCTTTAAAATATATGACTTTAATTTCTTTAACTGATGTAATTCGGATTCTCCTGAGGCGTTATCCAAAAGGAAATCTAGGGTATTCTTGAATTCTTCCTTGTCAAGCATAGGAGGCAATTGTCTATGGTCTCCTATGACAATATTTTTCTTTCCATATATAAGTGGCAAGGCTAATTCAGCAGGAGTGGCCTTACTTGACTCATCTTGAATAACCGTTGTGAAAGAAATCCCATCCTTACAATTGTAAGTTGTAATCTTTATTTCTTCATCTTCATCAGCGAAATCATTGCCTCTTTTATAAATTGTTTTTGTCTCTACTTTTCCAAATACAGAACAATAGTTCATAAAGAATTTTGTAGGTCTATTCTTGGTGTTATTTTTACCAATAGAACTACAAGTTGCTCCAACGACATTACAATGAGTTTTATATTGATCAAAAATGAGTTGCCTCATGTCTTTGTCTGGATTTTCAAGAATATGTTCCCATAGAGAAGCAGATCTGGAGTCCATATTACCATAATCAATACGCTTTCTAATATTGTCCAGCCAGTTCATAAGAATCATCTTACCTGATTTTGTTTGAACTCCATCATACTCCATAGGTTCATTTGGGTCTTCGATATAATCTAATTTACCAGATTCTACCCATTGTTCCATTGCATTAATGGAGAATTGTCTACCTTCTACAGCTAGTCTGTCATCAGATCCGAAACGTATGGGCTTTACAAGATTATGAGTACCATTGACTGTTCTATCAATTGCATTATCAACAGCTAGATTAGTTTCAGAGGTCAGAAGAATTCTTTCTTGAGGATTTAATCTTATATGCTGCCAAATAAGTTCCGCAATTGCTGTTGATTTACCAGTACCCGGAGGACCCTGAATCAAAGAAATATCGTTAGCCCTCAGACATTTGATGATTGCATCTAACTGAGAAGGGTTGATATGTTTGTTGAGCAAATTGCTTTTAATATTTTGATAATAATCACTGGACTCGTTAGTGTAAAACTCTATATCTTTGGTCGGAACAGCTTTTGTTGCATCAAAGATGAATTGACTGATGTTTGAGTTCATAACCCCTTTCCCGGTTGAAATATTATCAAAAGCATCTTTCAGTCGTTTGATTTTTTCTATATCACCTTCCAGATTCGGAGTAATTTGATTGAAAGAAAGAGTATCTTTTTCACTAAAATTATAGTCTGCAGAAGAAATATCGAATAATAGTTCAGGGAAAATAACTTTGAACAATTTGCCTATAGAATGACCACTTACTGTGAATTCAGCACCACGAAGAGTGTTTACCACATTTTCTTTATTTTCGGCAATTTTATTCTGATCAATACGCAATAAGTATTTTTTCTTTCCTACAGGATTTGGATGTATTTCACACTCGCAGCCCAACTCCCTTAATTGATTCAATGATGATGACAATGAAATATGGAATTGAGAGGCTTGTTCTTGCGTGCGGTATTCTTGAACAAAATGCATTGCCCCATCTTTTGGACTTATGTAAGTCTTTAAAGATGAGAAATTCTTCTTTAGAAATGTTTCTATTTTTTCCCATTCTGCATTCTTGTCTATTATTTCTACATTGCATCTATGGTCTGCAAAAATTGACACCTCTAAGTCATCATATTTGTTGCTCAGTTCAATACGTAGTTGCTCAGGAGTTGTGATTCTCCAATCAAAATCTACGCCAATTGATTGCTTTGATTCGCTGATAGAGATACCTTCTTCTGAAATATTGTCTTTCAAATCTTGAAAAAAATCATAAAGATTTATGCCATCAATATTTTGATGATATAACTTAGAGTCATATAAATAGTTGTAATCTATATGAAAATGGCAGTTGTTTTCGCCGAACTCAGAAGAGTATATATTTCTTAGTAAATCTACCTGCCATTTTCCTTTGATTATGGACAGATTTCCACTATTGTCATTAGACTTGGCATTGAAGTGATAACGGAAGATTCCGTTATCTGAGCCATGGAAGTCATATAACGATTTCTCAAAATCGTAGTTCTTTATGATGTCTTTTGAAACTTCGATTATTACATCAAAAGAGAATAATCTTAATCCCCAAAGTTCATTGAGCTTCTGTAGTGCTGATTCACTGAAATAATTGTCACGTATAGTCAATATTCTTCTTAATCTACGTTCCTTGACACCTTCAATCTTGACCTTCTCGTATTTGAGAAAATGGTGGCATTCAATGGGCAACCACTTACGAATGAAATAGGCAGGCGTAGGTGAGATGCTGAATATTCCGCTGGCATTCTTTGGAAGTATGTCACAAGGAAAATCGGCATCATTATCCAGTTCTCGAAGAGTATCCACAGTGACCTGGAGGCGTTTTTTGCTGTCAACAGCATATTGATTTCCGTGCTCTTTCAATGTCTTGACGCATTTGGCAAAAGTTGATTTCTGCGAGCGAACAACTCCATCAATAATTGGATTTCTTGATAGCTGGATGTAGTACTTCTGGCAATCTTCTGCTAATTGAGAAATATCATATGGATTTGGATTCAAGTGTGCATCACAGACGATGGTGTCATTGTTATTGGCAATGGCATCGTCACTAACACCAAAAAAAGATTTTATTTTATCTATTTGGGTATCTAGTTCTTCTGTTTGACACACTCTAAGTTTTAACCTTTGTCCAGAAATTTGTATAGAGTCTGGCTCGACAGTAATAGGAACTGAATTAAGCTGAAGAATTCGTTCCTGTACCTCAATATGCTTTAGCCATATCTCTTTCTGTAGATTTATATCGAATCCCATATTATACAATTGCTAAAGTTATCATTCTTTTGTTTTCGTCTATCTCTTGTATGAGACACTCCAGTTTGCCGTTTTCTTCTATAAAATAATCCTTTGATATGAGTTTTCCTGGTATGAATGCAGTTAAATTGTCATTTTCTAGTTTTACCAAAATACCATCATTATTGTGTTCAAGAATGATGGCATTTACATGTTGACCAACTGTGTATTTTTGCCAAGGATTTGGTAGAGTTAGTTTATGACTTAACTTTATTTTTTTCTTATCTTGATCTATTGAGATTATGACTGCATTCAAATGATCCCCTAATATGTAATGGTTCTTAGGCTTTTTTATCTTCTCAGTCCAAGAGAGTTCAGAAACATGAATTAATCCGTCAATACCATCGGCAATTGTTACGAATATTCCAAAATTTGTGAAACTTTTAATAGTTGTTTCAACGATATCGCCGACAGAGATTTTGTTCTCTATATTTTCCCAAGGGTCAGTCAATAGCTGTTTGAGACTTAACAGTAGTTTTTCTTTTTCCCAATCTATATTGATGATTTTGGCAGTTACAAATTGCTCTTTATGGAAATCGTTAAGTGTAACGTTGGAATTCCATGATAGTTCTGTTTTGTGGACAAGTCCTTGCACACCTGAAGGAAGCATTATGAAAATACCATAATCAGTGATGTTGCATATTGATCCAGATACAACATCTCCTTCTTTGATGTTCTTGTCAAACCGTTCCCAAGGTCCCTTTGACAATTGCTTCAGACCAAGACTGATTTTGGTTTTGCCGTCATTCGTTTGCTTTATGTCAAGGATGATAACATTAATGTGCTGTCCAACAAACAAAATTTCAGAAGGATTAGATATTCTTTTCCATGATAGGTCTGTTATGTGTATAAGGCCATCAATAGAGGGGGAAATCGTTACGAATACTCCATAACTTACAATGTTTTTTACTATCCCCTGAATTATGGAGCCTACTTTTATGTTTTGTAATTTCTCTTGTGCATCAATTACATTTTTCTCATCCTCAATGATTTTATGTGATACAATTGGGAGAAATCGATTTCCTTCCTTTTCCTTAAGTTTTACGCTGATAAGTTTGACATCAATTGTACTACCTACAAAAGATTGAAGGCCATCTTTTTTTTCGATTCCTATTTGTCTTTCTGGCATGAAGCATTGCAATCCATCAATATCAACAATAAGTCCTGCTATTTTTTCATCAGTGACTGCATCCATGACTTTAGCATTAAAAACGTGACCTGTTTTTGCTTTTGATATAATATCAAGATATAGTTTACATTTTTCATCATTTCTGTAAACATTTCCCTCCGAGTCCAAGTACACTTCTATGGTATCGCCCAGATTAAAATAGTTGATATCTTCAATAGTTGCATTTAACAATAAACCTGAATTATTATTAGGAAGTGTAACAACTAGCCCATTTTCGGTTTTGAATTCAACTTTAGTGCTAATTTGACTGATTGAACTAGTTATATCGTTACACTCCCCAAAAGGATTTGCTTGTTCTATGGATAATTTATTAGTCATAAATGAATTACTGCATTAAATTTCATTCTTTCCAAAGAAATATTATCATAATAATTGTCTATTCACTGAATTGTCAATATTTGGACACAAATCTACAAAATGTTTTGCAGTTTAAAGAATAAATCTTCGGATATCTGTATTTTTCATGTGAAAAAGTTTGTTCTCACATATATTAGCAAATGAAGTTATTTGAACTAGGTAAAAATCAAATTTGGCAGAATTTCCAAATTCGCTGATAGGATTCCCACATCCTTATCAAACTTCTTCATTTGTCTTACCACAATTTTTTGGGGGAGGGATTTTCTTTACTTTTAGTTTGCCTCATAAGTATTTCTCTAATACTTGTTTGATTGCATCTATATATCTTGGGTCTTCCGCATATCCTATATTTTTGAGCCACAATAGATAATTCCCTTCTTTGTACTTATACTGCACCTTCGTATAATAAGCCTTGACCGACTCCGTCCAGTGGTCGAACTCATAATAGGTCTTCGTTTGTGGGTTTGTCAGTCCGAAGAGATTATGCCTGTGGCGGCATAAAGACGAACGGAACCATCCCGTTTCCAAGATAGCCTGAGCCAGCACGATTTTAGGATAAAGGATGCCATTGCGCTTGATTTCCTTGTAAAGGTTGGGGATGGTCAGTTCGGGAAGACTGTCATTTAACTTTTTCCCTGTTGCTATTGGGGACATCCTTTTGTTACCTTTCCGGTCGGATGGACAACTGTAGTTTGAAACTGCCGGAGCAATGAGAACGGCATCATTTCCTGCCGTTTTCGTTGTTCCTACTGCCGTTTCTTGCTTATATACCGCATCAAGAACCGTTTTCCTTACCGAAGCCGGATTGATTTCCGTCTCCCTGGTTATCGTATAGAACTGGGCGGATGCCGTAACAGGCAGAAGCATCGTGATGACTACTGTCAGAATAGTGTTGCGCATTTCTGTTTCAAATGATTACTGCCAATAAATTTGCGACAATCAAACGGTCGCGACCGCAAAATTAACAATAAAACAATGGAATATGGAATTACACAACAAAAATCAGTCCGAGCTGCTTCCTTACGAGAAGCTGGCACTGTTGGGCATTGACCGGGAAAAGGCGGACAGCCTGCCCAAAGAGGTCAAGGAGAAGCTGGTTTCCGGTGAGGTAACACCGCTGATGCAGGTATCGATAAGTGCCCGAAACGGTAACTTAATCACGTTGCCGCTCAAATTGCAGATGACAGCCGACAAGGACGGCAATCCAGCTCTTATCGCTTATCCGGTTCGTGTGGCACTTGAAACGGAACGGAACAAGGTGCTTCGCCTGACGGAACAGGAAGCGGAACGGTTAGGCAAAGGCGAGGTGCTTCAAAAAGCCGTGGAGGTAAACGGCGAGAAGACGCAGCAGTACCTGCAACTCGATCCGGAAACGAAATCGGTCATCCACCGCAAGGTAACGGATGTCCGGTTAGAGCAGAAACTGAAAGACATGGAGAAGGTCAACGACATCGAGCTGGGCACACAGCAGAAGCAGCAGGTACGAGAGGGAAAGCCCGTTGAACTGAACGTAGGCGGCGAGAAGGTTGCCGTAGGGGTTGACCTCAAAGAGCCGCAAGGGTTCAAGGTCATACAGGGCGACCTGAAGGAATGGGAAAGGCAGCAGAAACTGCGCTATGATGACCAGCATCCCGAATATCTCGGTCTCGTGATGACCGACAAGAACCGTTGGGAATACCAGCAGGTCGTTGACAGGCAATCCCATGAGCGTGCCATCCGGATGGCTCCCTCCCGGAAGGAGTCCAAAGGTCTCACCCTCTAATCCACTCTTCCTATGAACCGACAGAAGAATACAGAAAAGCCGGACGCTTTTCTCAAACAGTTCGATGACCTGAAAAAGAAACATCCCGACGCGTTGCTTCTTTTCAGGCGGAATGACTTTTATGAGATTTACAGGGAGGATGCAGTCAAGGCTGCCGCCATACTTGCGACGGAAATCACCAACCTGATTATTCCGGGAGAAAAGGCATCCTTGAAAATGACCTCCTTTCCTTTCACCGAACTTGACCGCAACCTGCCCAAACTGATCCGTGCCGGAGCGAGGGTCGCCATCTGCGATGCGCTGGAAACGCCGAGGCAACAGAAAGCCGGACAGGAAACGGAACACAAGGCGAAAGCTAACGAATCCCTCATTTCAAATCATACAGATATGACCAAGAAGAAAAAGGAACAGGGCTTGCAGGAAGAGCCTTCCAAGACAGTGAAGAACGCTGCCGGGGAGAAACCTGCCAAGGAGAAGAAAGCCAAAGTGAAGACGGAGGACAAGAGTGAACAGAAAGTCGAGTCCAAGCAGGAACGAAAGCCGAGAGAGCCGCAGATGGTAACGGCAAACGGCGAAAAAGTTACCCACGGTCATGCGTACCAGAGCAAGGCAAACTCGGAAGAGTGGTACTTTACCGCCAAGATGGACGGCAAGCAATTGAAACCCCAGCGGATGGATGCAGCCGACCTTGCCGCCTTCCAGAAGAAGGAAATGACGGTGCCCCAGCTGATGGAACGCTATTATCCTACCAAGCTCCTGCCCAAGGTGCCGGAAAAGTTGTTCCGGATGCCCCAGTCCATAGCCGGACCGGAAGGACGCATCACTGTGGAGAAGTTCAACGTGTACAAGGAGAAGGACGAACAGCGACCCGATTACGGGAAGTATAAGTTTTACGCTCAGATCGGCGACACCAAGATGTCCGCCGTGGCTTCCCGTCAGGATTTGAACGCTTATTTCGACCGGGTCATGACACCGGATAAACTGGTGGAAAGGAACTTCGGTGAACGGTTGCACCTGAAATCCGCCTACGAGAAATACCAACTGCCGGAAGGTGTCGATTCCAAGGGTGTCCGCGTGGCGAAAGACCGTTCCGACAACAAGTGGAAAGTGTCGGTGGACATGGGCGACAAGGGAAAGACCTCTCGGCATGAAATCTCCTTTGATGACGGCTATTCCCTTTTCAAGACCAAGACGGCTACCCGGGAACAGATAGCCGCCAAGTACCTGAACACGGAAATCACGGGCTTGCTCTCCGCGCAAACCGCTAAGTTGGACCAGACCGCTTCCCTGAAAATGTAAAGTATCAATCTAATAACTAATAACAACTGATATGTCAGTAACAATGAACCATGAGGAGTTGGTGGAACTCCTTCAGGAAGGAAAAATAGGCTACCTCCGCTTTGTGACGGAGGGCGAGAACGCGCAGGATTATCTGGACTGGTGCCGGTCGCACGGCACAGACCCGTCGGACGAATCCGCAGAGTTTTATATCGAACAGACGGACATCGAGCAGATGGACCGTCAGGTAATGGATGACGAGGATTATGGCATTTGGAACTAATTCCGGCAATGCAGGACAGGCGGCTTTGGACAAGTTCGCCGAAATGATGATTGAGCGCATGGAGCGGATGAAGGCTTCCGACTGGAAGAAGGGCTGGATTGGCGGAGCGTCGGGCTTTGCGGGACTGCCGCAGAATGTGGGCGGACGCAATTATTCCGGTTCCAACTCTTTCTTCCTCCAGTTGCATACGGTTGACAAGGGTTACGACCTTCCCGTTTATCTGACCTTCAAGCAGGCGCACAATCTGAAAGCGCATGTCCTCAAAGGCGAGAAAGCCTTTCCGGTGGCTTATTGGGACATGATAGTCAAGGACAAGTACGGGCAGAAGATAAGTTCGGACGAGTACCGTGCCATGAGCAAGGAGGAGAAGAAGGACTTGGAGGTCATTCCGTTTGTCAAGTCGTTCCCGGTCTATAACGTGGCTCAGACCAACCTGGCGGAAGTGCAGCCCGTGCGGATGCAGAAGCTGGTGGAGAAGTTCAAGGTGCCGGAGCTTCGCGACACCGAAGGTATGTATGCCTATGCCGCCATCGACCGCATGGTACAGGTGCAGGGCTGGCTCTGCCCGATACAGGCGGACAAGCGTGAGGACGGAGCTTTCTATTCTCCCCTGAAGGACCGGATTGTCGTTCCTATGAAAGCGCAGTTCAACATCGGGAACACGCCGGAGGAAATTTATCGCGACGGTATGGAGTATTATTCCACTCTGCTGCACGAGATGACACACTCGACCATGACCCCGGAACGGCTGAACCGTGAGATGGGCGGTCGCTTCGGAGACCCGAAATATGCGAAGGAGGAACTGGTAGCCGAACTCACGGCCGCCATGATCAGCCATTCGATGGGTTTTGACTCCAAGGTAACGGACAACTCAGCCGCTTATTTGGACTCCTGGATTGGTGCACTCCGGAAAGAACCGAAATTCATTGTCTCCGTCATGGCGGACGTGAACAAGGCTTCGGACCTGATTCTCGACCATGTGGACAGGCAGCGTCTGGCTCTCGGCGAACAGCCGTACCTTGCCAAGAACGACCCTTTCACTCCGCTGGACGCCGAAGAGGAAGTCCCGTTCAAGAATGCCGCCATCGTGAAGACCCGCTCCGGCGACTATGCTATCCGCGCCTCTTACGACGGGGTGGAACTGGGATTGAAGAAGGTGTCGAAAGATACCGCCAAGACTTACTTCCAGCTTACGGACCTGAAGGACAAGACGGCTTTCCTGACCATGACGGCGCATAAGACCTACGAACCGGAGCTGGCGGTCATGCGGAGGACGCAAAAGACAAGCGTAGGATTAGGATTATAAGTAGAACAAGTATCAGAATAAATCGGATTGCTTATGACGGATTACAAGGTAAACTTCAAGGAACTGAAATCGCGTGTGGGAGTGGATGATGTCGCATACGCATTGGGCTACCGGCTGGACCGGAAAGCCGGTGTCGGACGCTATATCGAGCTGGTGCTTGGCGAGGATGGCAACAGGCGTGATACGATTGTCGTCAGCCATCCGCATGACAAGGCGGCACAGACCTTTTTCCGCAGGAACGGCTCCAAGGGCGATGTGGTCACGTTAATCCGGGAAAACCTCAATTCCTTTCTGGTATCGGGCAAGGACGATTGGCAGAAGATCGCCAAGGTCATGGCGCGCTTTGCCAATATGCCTGAGCCTGAATACCGGGAAGACCTTGAATACTTGAAGTCAGTCAAGCCGGACGCCGTCTTTGACGAGTCGAGGTACGAGGTTAAACCGATAGCGGAGGACAAGGTGCCGGGACTCTTCTCCCTGCGCGGCATCTCGGATGAGATGGTCAGGGAACTGGCTCCCTTCCTTGTCTTGATACGCGACCGAAGAAACGGGAAGTTTGACGGCTACAACATCGGTTTTCCCTATACGGACGAGCATGGCGACAAGGTGAAAGGCTATGAGATACGGGGACACGGCAGCTACAAGTCCAAGGCGGCGGGCACGGACTCTTCCGCTTCTGCATGGGTGGCTGACCTATCGGGCGGCAATCGTGAGGCGGTCAGAAACGTGTTCTTCTGCGAGTCGGCTCTTGACGCGATGGCTTTCTACCAGATGAACAAACTCCGGCTGAACCGAGATGCCGCATTGGTCTCCCTTGGAGGCACATTTTCGGACAGGCAGATAACCGGTGTCATGGCACGTTTCCCGAACGCCCGTGCATTCGACTGTTTTGACAACGACTTGGCAGGGCGCATCTACGGATTGCGCATGATGGCTTTACTGGAAGGAATTCCGATGAAGATAAGCAAAACGGAGAACGGTCTTCGGGTGGAAGCCAAGGGCAAATCCTTTGACTTGAACCCGGAACGCTCTTTGCCTGCACAGGTCAGCGAGCACTTAGGCATCCGGTATAGGATGGGACAATGGCTGCCTCCCAAGGCGTTCAAGGACTGGAACGACTGCCTGATGAACAAGCCGATGGAACCGATGGTTTCTCCCAACAAGCAAGACCGTGAACAGAATCTGACCGGGCGCAGAAACGCAGGTCTCAAAATTTAAGGAATGATGAAATCAAGAACAATTCAATGGAAATGGGTGGTACTGGGTTTAATCGGATGCTTGTTGTCCGGCAACCCGGTCTTTGCCCAACAGACAGACCCGACCTTGACGGCGGCTGTCCTTGCCCAGACCGCAGAGCTGAAAAGCATCCACAAGAAGCGTAAAAAGACACAGGAGCAGATCATTGCCGCAGAAGCGGCGGTAACTGTGGCTCTTGACCGTGTACACAGTGTAGAGAACAAGATGCTGGAGTACCTTTCCAATGCCCAAGGCGCGATGCAGAACCTGTATCAAATCAAACGTGCAGGGGAACTGGTAGCGAAGGAAATCCCTCAGAACTGCAACCTGCTCCGGAAATCCATCGGCGGCAACCTCAAAGGGACTGCCATTGCCGCCATCGTTTCGGACGAGCTGACGGATGCCGCCACGCAGATGGCGGCTCTCTATCCGTTCATGAAGCAGCTGGTAACTTCGGGCAGCTATGACGTAGCCGGTGCTGACGGAAAGGACGAGAAGCACAAGGTGAACCTGTTGAACTCTTCGGAGCGTTACTACATCGCCAATGAGGTGGTAACCCGTTTGGAAACCATCAACACCGACCTCTTCCTGCTGGCATGGCAGGTGCGCACGTTGTCTTGGAACGACCTCTGGTTTTCCCTTGACCCAGAGGGATGGGCAAACGTGATGTCCGGCAAGAACATCATTGGGGGAATCGTGGCGGAATGGAAACAGGGCTACTTGCTGAAATGGTAAACTTTCCAACTTGTAACATTCTCATCTAATCACATAATTGTATAATCACATAGTAATAAAGTAATATCGTAATATGGAAACAGAAAAGAAAATCATAGGTCGCTGCCCCTTTTGTGGCGGCAACGTGGTGAAGACCTGCAAGGGTTATCGCTGCGAGCACAACTTGGGTGAACAGCCTTCCTGCGTGTTGAACATCAACGGCATTATCGGCAACCGCAAGATGAATGACGAGGAGATTGCCGAATTGTTGGAAAAGCGTTGCATCCTTTTGGACGGTTTTGCTACCAAAGAGGGTAAGACTTTCCCTACAGTGTTGGAGCTGGCGGATGACGGCAATATCCTGATGCAGTCGGTCATTGGCAAGTGTCCGCATTGCGGTGGGGACATCCGTGTGGGAAGCCGGGCGTTCAACTGCTCCAACTACAGCAATCAGGCTGCGCCTTGTTCCTTTGCTATCTGGCGCAACATCGGCGGGCACCAGCTGACACTGGCGGAAGCCAAGGAACTTTGCGAAAAGCATATCACTTCCAGCGAGTTGGAAATGTACCGTGATGACGGCTCAATCTACCGCAAGCGGCTCGGTGTCTCTCCCGACAAACTTCAAATCGTGAAGATATGAGACCGGGAATGAAGATAATTGTGATACTTGTCTCCATCGTCTTGTTTTGGAGCGGTGTGTTTTATTTCGTGAGTTGTTCCGACCAGCCGGAGAAGCGTGCCGTCAAGGTGGCGGAACTGGCACTGAAGGCTTCGGTGGACAATGCTGAATCGGTCAGGGTGAAGGGTATCAGCCAACCGGATTCGGTATTTGGCAGGGAATATGTGAGTATGGATGAAAAGATGTCGCTCTCCGTATTGATGATGAAAATCAATGAGAAGGTCATGAAGGAGACGAACGGACTGGAGGACTTCGACCCGGAAGACAAGGATATGGTGGAACTGATGGAACGTCAGATGACCACCATGTCGGTTCTCCGTTCCCTTGTAACGTTTAGTGTTCCTGATGACAAGGCTAAGAAGCCTTTCAACGGTTGGAAGGTCAAGATTGAGTTCGAGGCTGAAACGACCGGAGGCAAGTCTTACCGTTCTGAATACTGGTTCATCCTGGACAAGGATGCCCGTTGTGTGGTGAAGTCTTTTGAGATTCCGCTGATATAGCATTGCTTGATAGGTTTGTTTCAAATCTATTCTTTCCGTCCCGACAGCTGCGTTTCGTCCAGTTGCCGGGATTTTTCATTACTACTGTTCCTTTTTGGAATCCCTGTGCGCGAGCATGGGGATTTTCTCTGTCTATCCGGGCATCATCACGTTCCCGGCGGATTTTCCGATACAAAGGTACGGAGGGCGGTACAACGGCAAACGCCACTCTGCTTGTCTGCACGGAAAGCGTCCGGCAGCCTTCCGCAATTTGTGCCAAATTGGGCATTCTAACCGCTTTCCGCTTGCCATGTTTGCCTCCTGTCCCTTGTGCCCTCCGTGGAAAGGTATCGTAAAAATCTCCCGGAAGCGAGAAGCTGCAAGGCTTCAAACAAAAGGGAAAATAAAAACAATTTATTTACGCTTAAAGAGAGGAACATATGAAAGGAACAGAACAATTCAAGCAAACTATCAAGAACTATCTTGATAACCGGGCTGCGGAGGATGAACTCTTCCGTGCCAAGTACGAAACCACCACTCGCACCATTGATGATGTGGCAACATACATCTTCAACGAGGTACAGAAATCCGGCTGTTGTGGCTTTGCCGACGAGGAAATCTTTTCTATGGCGGTTCACGTAGTGGATGAGCCGACCTTGGAAATTGGCAAGCCGTTGAATGGTTCTGTGGTCAACCACCACATAGAGTTGACGGACGAGGAAAAGGCGGAGCAGAAAACCATTGCCCTCAAACGCTATCAGGACGAGGAACTGCGCAAGTTGCAGGCACGGAACTCCAAGCCGAAAGCGGTCAGACCGAAAGAGAACAAGCAACCCGAATTATCACTTTTTGATTTCTAAGCCATGAAACCGAGAACGAAGTTTGAAAAAGCGGTGGCAGCCTCCAACGAGAGGCTGACCGCCATTAGCTCCAAAGTAATAGTATGGGCAGTAAAGAAGGTAGTGCCACATATAGCGTTCCGCACATCGGGACATAAATGTACCTGTGGCGATTGTGGAATGAAGTTTGACTATGAGGGAAAAGGCAAGTCTGTACGTTGTCCTCATTGCGGAAACCGCTTGCAGGTGAATGACACCTTGCAACGCAAGATGACGGAAACGACCTATTTCTCTTCCCTTGAAGTGGTGGACGGCTTGCAGGTGCAGCGTGTCTTTCTATTGAAAGTCGCTTATAGAAAGGGGGAAGCCATGAGAATGAATTATTGGGAGGTGTGCCGTATGTGGCTCAATTCCGAGGGCAAGTTGGCTGTAACGGCAAGGGCAAGAACATTGGGGCATTATATGGATAGTTTTAATTGGAGTTCACAAATAGACTTGAAACGGCTCTATGATGTGTATTGGGTCATTTCCGATACTTATGCCTATCCTCATTATCGTGTCCTTCCCGAACTGAGACGCAACGGCATGAAAGGCAAACTGCCCGATTGTCATCCGACAAGGTTGATGAACGCACTGCTGGCGGACAGCCGGATAGAAACCATGATGAAATCAAGGGATTTGCAAGCCGTGGGGTACTTTGTGCATCACTTATCGGATTTGGACAGATGTTGGCACTCTTACAAGATAGCTGCCCGAAACCACTATCAACCGTCTGACTATGGGATATGGTGTGATACTATTCGTTTATTGGAGCAATGCGGAAAGGACATACATAACACTAAATACATCTGCCCGCAGAACCTCAAAGCTGAGCACGATTATTGGCTGCACAAGAAAATGCGAGAGGACGAGAAGCGCAAGAATAAAGAGCAGATGCAACGAGCCAAACGGCAGGAAGCGAAGTTCTACAAGGAGAAGTCCTGCTACTTCGGCATAACCATTACTGATAATGACCTTGTGATTTCAGTGCTTGATACGTTGGAGGCTTTCCAAGCCGAGGGAAATGCCATGCACCACTGCGTATTCCAATGCGAATATTATGCCAAAGAGGAAAGCCTGATATTGTCCGCTCATGACAAGGAGGGAAACCGCATCGAAACGATTGAGTTTTCACTGACGGAGGGCAAGGTGATACAAAGCCGTGGGGTATGCAATAAGAATACAGAACACCATGACCGGATTATCCATTTGGTCAATGCCAATGCCCACCGCATTTTGGCTGCGAAACAGACAGCGTAAACTTTTATATATGTTCCTACTCCGACTTCCGCCGTGAGGCGTGGGTCGGAGTTTATGAAACAATTTGTATAATTATGAAATTTTGAGACAGATTTATCTTGCTTTGAATATTAGCAAAAAGAGGTACAGAATATGAGAATATCCAATGCAACTCGCAAAGGCAGAAGATTTGTCTTGATATTTGTTTAATAGTTGTTTAATGTTTGTTTAATGATTGATTAACAATGAGATAAAAATATCTTTATTTGGAAATAAATAGGTAAACAAATCGCTTATTCAACAAGTAAAGGAGTATATTTGTTCGCAAGTAAACATTTCAAATAGTAAACTAATAACCCTATTTTATATGAAGAGAAAATGTATAACAATCGCCATCAGCAATCAGAAAGGAGGAGTAGGAAAAACGTCCTCTACTGCCTGTATCGGAGCGGCACTTGCCCTGCAAGGAAAACGTATATTGTTGGTTGACCTTGATGCGCAGCAGAACCTAACATTCACGCTGACGCAGAATGAAGACCCGGAGACAAGCATCTATGATGCGTTGGTAAAAGACAAGCCACTTCCCATTGTCCCCATTCGGAAAAATCTAGATTTGGTTCCGGCATCACTGGATTTGGCAAGAGCCGAGATAGACATGGCTACTATGATGGCAAGAGAGGGCATCCTCAAATCCCATTTGGACGGACAAAAGGAGAAGTACGACTACATCCTTATGGACTGTTCTCCTTCTCTCGGTATCGTAACAACCAATGCGCTGGTGGCAGCGGATAAGTTGTATATACCATTGACCGCCGAAGCTCTTCCTTTGAAAGGACTGACCATGTTGGATGATATTGTCAGCGAAGTCAAGCGAAGGGTAAATCCTAAGTTGGAATTGGGCGGTGTGTTCTTCACTCGGTTTAATAACCGCAAACTCAATAAGGAAGTTATGAATATGGTGAAGAACCGGTATGGAGATAAGGTGTTTCAGACGAAAATCCGAGAGAACATTGCCATTGCTGAAATGCCGTTATCCGGTCAGACCCTCTTTGAATATGACCCGAAGAGCAATGGTGCTGCTGACTATAAGACGCTCACAGAGGAAATAATCAGTCGGGAAGAAAATAGGTAAACTATGTTACTATATGACTTATTGCAAAGGTTATTTGTAGTATAGTAACCAAATCGGCAAGTAATAAAATCAGTAAATCAGAAACTCAACAAATAAACCAATAAATGTATGGCAAAGAAAAATTTAACCTTATTGATGGATGGTTTCATAGGCGAAGCCCAAACATCATCAGCCACTCAACAACAGTCTATACAAGGGAAATCTGTCGCTCAGGAAGAAAGTCAGGATGCTAAACCTCAGAACAACGAAGTGAACCATGTAAAGGAAACTTTATCAGTGGAAACAGAGACTACCGAACAGATGAAATCCAGACTGGAAGCCATGCGCAAAGAAAATGTGGGTCGTCCTAAGAAGGGTGAAGCCACCAAAATTGCGAAGAAGTCTCAAGAAGTTCGGGCTACCTTTATTGTGGATGCGGATTTACTTCGTAAAGTGAAGTATATTTCCCTTGTTGAAGGTTTGCTTTTAAAGGATGTAATTGCGGAAGCATTAAACGCTTACGTTAATAAATGGGAAGAGGTGAACCGAAAAATCAGGCTACCAAAGGTAAAGTAGGAATATGTAATCTGCAAGTTTTAGACCCTTAAGATAAAAAACTTGCAGATTTAGAAGGTTTCATAGACAATCAGAGTAATATTGATCTTAAATTGGATTAAATTACTCAAAATTAATTTTGTCACAAAATCTTTATCTTAGAGATAAAAATTCAGTTTTCAAAACAGTAAGTAACTCTGTTCTCCCAGATGTTTCTTGAATTATATTGAATAACTCATTGTCCAAATAAGCATATTTTATTTCCCTTTTCATTCTTCCCAATGAAGCTGTCTCTCCTGGTTTTACAAGTCTATCAATATCAGCCAAAGTATGAATGGGGTAAAAATGCCAAAATGGTTCCTTCTTCATATGCCAAAATGGAGTCCAAACAGTAGGTGGCGTAGAATCAACAAACACCTTCCAGTTATATTCAAACGCTGTGCAGATAGTGTTATCAAGCCTTATCCTATTATCTACAATATATCCACACCGAACAAGATCCATCACGCTAATTAACAAGATGGCCTTGTTCGGAAATTTCCGTCCATCTACTATCTTAACATGTAGATTCAAAAAAGCATTTTTGTATAAAACTATATTATTCAGCATTTGATAATAGCTCTGTTTGAGCAAGTGATTCCTTATTATTCTTTGGTAACTCCTGAAGAATGTCTACAAATACAAATGGAGAATTGAATAACATCTTCTCATTATCCCACTTGTCTTGAAGGTAAATCAATCCTGTGTTTGCATATGCCTCCATTTCTCGAATAAGCATAGTAATAAAGTTTGATACATTTTCCTCAGAACTATTTTCTAATGACAACCAGTTCCAAGAGAAGTTATCAAACTTCTCTGTACGGTTTAGCAGAGTCATTAAGATGAAATCTCTGATTGGCGTTGGTTTCCAATGTGAGATATCTGCAAACTCTACTTTCTTGTCCTCGTTAGTGAGGGGTGTTTTCTTGCCTAATCTAAGACCTATTATATAAGCATACATAAAGGTTTGATAGAAAGCGCCAAAGGTGGAAAAATCTCCTTTACCCGTCAAATCTCCTTTTATAGAGATACGCTCCATCAAAGGCTTAAATTTCTCGCTGTATCTAGGCTTTCTTCCAAAGATAGCCTCTCTTAATTCTTGGTGATTCATATATTACTCAAAATAACATTTGTGTGACGTTACGAGCCCTGTTGTATCTGCTCGATCTTCTATTACGTTGACATAGAATGTTCCAGGTATTTTACCATTCTTCATCTCTTCTAGAATTCTTCTACCAAAAGGAGTTAACAAATCTTTTGCAGTAGGGTCATATAGTTCTTTAATCATGATAATGCTTTGACTAAAAACTCCTGGGGCAACTTTGAAGAAATTATTGACAAAGTTTTCACCAAATTCAGAGAAGGGAGCATCTGAGATAAAGGGATAGTCGAATTTTTTTTCATCTCCGATCTTTGATGAAATGATGGCCATCACAATCGCAAGCTGCTTCATTCTTTGGAATCCTGTACCTAAACCTGTAATTTCGCCATTCTGCACATCACGGATAGAAACATTTACCACATCGTGATTGCGTTCAAAAAGTAATTTACCGCCGGAAGATTGGTTGCCAGTAGTCAAAGCAATATACTTTTCATTAGCTTCTTTTGCCAAAGCAGTAATTGTACGGTCATAAATGTCATCCTTAGTTTTAACAATAACATCATTTATTTTTTTCATCAAATCCGCAAAATCTTCGTACTTTTGGACTGACATATCCTTCTTGTATGAGGACAATTTTTGATTAATAACGTCCAATGAATTATTCCACGTTGCAACCATACGTTGCTTTTCACTTATTTCTCGTTCTTTAGTTGCTATGGTCGTATTAACGATATCATAGTCTTTGATGATAGCTTTATCGTTAAATGAAGAATTATCTGCGTTTCCGCCAGCATTGTTTAACTCTGTGAAAATCTCTTCACGTTTTTCTTCCAATTTTTCAAGATGTTCTTTCTCCTCGTCAAGTTTGTCTTTCAAGGCTTCTATCCTTGATTCTATTAGTGGAATATTGCGTGAATATGAACTGGCAGATTTTTGCAATGTTCCATAAAAATGACCGAAATCATTTCGGTTCGTACTAACTTTCTTGGGGCGATCCAGAATAAGTTTGATATGTTCCCATGCCTTAGAGTGCTTTGCGGCGGGTTGACCACACACCTCGCATACTTCATTTTTAAGCATACGTTCCAAAGATGAACTATCGGGAGAACCTTCTGGTAACATTATAACCAACGCTCCATCATTGTTCATTTGTGCCAAATCGCCAATATGCTTCTCTCTTCTAGTATCAAAAGTATCAAGCTCATCCTCCAATCCTATTAGAAGCCAAGGATTCTCTTCATCGAAGATTTTTTTTGTAATTGAGGTCTCAATCCTCTCGATTGACTTTTTTTGATTGTCTATCTGGATTCGAATATTATCCAATTGTGAGCGGATTTCAATTCTTTTGCTTGAATTACTGATAAAAGCATCTAACTCTTCCTTCTTCCTTTTTGCTGCATTAAGCTCGTCCTTTGCATTTTCAATTGCAGTCAGAGTGGATTCAATATTAGCGACAAATTGATTTCGTTTTTCTTTGTCTCTTTTTCGTTCCAAATCAAACTTGGAATTCTCAGAATCTTCCATTTGAAACAGACTATATGCTTTTTGAGCCATCTTTTTGGAAATATCACAGATGCCTTTCAAAACGGAAATGCCAGCTAACGTATCGATGGTATCAGCTAAAGCTTTTTTTGACGATAAATCAACAAGCCTGTCCATTGACTCACCTTGTAACAATGCATAGTTACGTAGAGCAAGAGGTATGAATACTTTGTTGATTATGCTCATCTGCTCGCCTTTGTCAAGAATAGGTGTATCAGCATTATTAACTGTCTCCATGATATCCAATCTTGATTCCTCATGAATTAATTCTCCTTTCTTATGACAGAACAAGGCACACTTCTCCATAGTATACTTAGTGCCACCATTAGTAAAGATGACTCTGAATCCAACCTTGAATTCATAATCTTCAGCCTTTGCTTTGCCGGAAGCCATCTTAAACAGTGACTCATTCGCATCACAAAAAGCCTTAATGTCTGAATCGTACACTTGGTCACGGAGTAACCACATAAAACCATTGTAAAACTTTGACTTACCCATATTATTATCGGCATTGACAATGTTTATACCTGGTTTGAATTTGTACTCGTTGTGTTCGTAACTTCCATAGTAGTTATAAAAATTCTCGAACGCAACAGAATTAATAATTGTTGCCATAATTATAAGTCAAATATCTTCTTTATGTTTTTAAACAAGGCATCATCAGACGTATGCCGAATTTGCGCATCAATAATACTTTGCACTACTGAAATTTCAGGGTGCTGAGAAGAACTCTCATAATCTTCATGAATCTCTTCACCTGGAGAAACTCCAAGAAGTTCCTTCATTTGCGGAGATTTAAGGATTTCTTTGAAAATTTCTTTACCGTCCATATTTTAAAAAATTATTATTGTTCAATCTTTTCTAGTAATTCAGACCATACTATGCCGAAATGATGAGCAAGATCATTAAGAATCTCAAACGCTCCATTATTGGCATGGCAATTCATTGACAGGCTTGCGAAATAAGCTACTCTTTTTAATTCAGACTTAACCATATTCCGCTCCATCTGCCCAAAACTATCTTCTCGGTTAATTGTTGCCGGTATTACCACTATATCATAGATATAACTAAACATCTTATCGGGGTGGTTACGCAGCAAACGGCCACGACGCTGTATAAATTCTCGTGGATTGCCAGTGCTCGATGTAAATATGCCACGTTCAGCCCTTGGGATATCCACACCTTCATCTAAACACTTCATAGCAAATAAAATGTCCAGATTGCCATCAGCAAATGATTTCAGCAAAAGCGAACGTTTATCCTTTGAGTCCATGCCTGTAAATGTGTTGCAACGCTTATTGGGATACATCATCTTCGCTTCATTTAACAATCTTTGGATAAATGACATATCATCTTCTTCTGTCAATGTCACCTCATCATCAATGCCCATCTTTTCATATTTGCCTTGTGGGGCATATACGAATGTGTATCTTAGGTCATCTTTTCCAATCTCAGAAATTATTTCACGAAAAACATTTAATTTATCGGAGCACTTGTGAATAATACGCTTTCTATTCATCAAGAGCATTTCAGCTTCTTGTTTGTTCTTGAATTTTCCATTTTCGCTATCCCATAATTGTGCAAGCCTCTTTGATATACGGCTATATAATCTCATTTCACCGTCATTTAAGTATGCTAATTTAGGATAATAATAGTATTTACATAACCTGCCCTCCTTAATAGCTTTACTCATAGGAAATGAATACACATATGGATGGCTGTCATTGAAGAATGATGCTATATCCTTATTGCCTTCTTCGTCATAAATCCTCTCAGGAGTGGCAGACAGAGCTATTCTACGCCTAACTTTTAGATTGCGAAAACACTCCTTGACCGACTTTCCTCCTATATTATGTGCTTCATCAGCTATGAGAATCATATTTTCCGAAAGTATGGGTAAAAGATACTGGAAATCTTTGTTTACAAATGAATCATACGTTGAAACTATTGCATAATTTACAGTTTTCTTTCTTTTGACTTTTTGGGATATATCCATTAACTCTTTCCTCCAAGAAGCATTCTGTGATGACACATTTATAGACTTCTTAAAGTTGAACCCTTTTAGTTCTTCTTGCCATTGAGCTACCAAGTCTAGCGAAGGCACAAGTATCAGCAAGTTATAAAACTTATCCTCGTTATATTCATGTAACGCACAATTTAACGAGGTAATAGTTTTACCTGTACCCGTTGCCATCGCAAATATTCCTTGCTTACCATTTTCTACCCAAGCCTTATATGCCTCTTCTTGATATGGCCTAGCTCCATCTTTGTATTTCAATGGGAAATGAGGAGCATCATTTGAAACCGACTTCATTTGCACATTATATATGGCTAAAAATTCTTTTTCTTTGCGTAGAAGATTTTCCGGGTCTTGATTCGGATACGTTGTCATGATGTTATTGCAGAAATGCTTAGCATTATAAATCTTAACTCCTTCGCACTCACCGTTCCACACCTTGTGAAAATGTTGTTCTAAAGATAAGACCTTTTCTCTGCTGTCATCACCTTTCCAAGAACAGGTACACTCTATGGTTTCAAGGTTGCCTAAGATTGCTGAAGCGGTTAGATTCATTGAGCCAGTAAAATGAATTCTATTACCAACTTCATCTGTAAAAATGCCATATTTTTCATGAGGAAGTCCGCCATCCGCTAGAACGATAATTTTTATATTTACCCTATTGGTTGCAATTAGATAAGCCAAACATTTAAAGAAATGTTCATCACGTTGATCGAATGTTTTCTTTAGGCTAGTGAAAGATGTTACGAGTTCGTCATCAAACTTTTCATCATAATTACCCTTTAACAGAGCATAATCGTCAATGCTGACGTACTTATTTATGTACAAATTCATACACCCATTGTTTACGATGAATTGTGCCATTCCGAGTGAAAGTACATTGAAACTGGCTGAGCTGAAATAGCCCAAGCCCAAATCTAATCTGATGCTATTACCTAGAGCCTGTAAGCAAAACTCTATTGGTCTATGCAAATCAGACTTGGAATATATATGATGAAAAGTTATATCTGCTAGCATTCCTTACAACAATTTACATAATTCGATATACATTTTTTCTCTGTTCGGTGATAGATTTCCTTCTATGAAATCATTCACACATTTTTCAAACCAACTATAAAGTGGTTTTTCGTAGGGATTATCTCTCTGAGGTTTGCGACCATAATTCTGCAAAAACGCCCTATAGTTTCTATAAAATTCATTCCATTCGTTATCACGCCGAGTTACAGGATAATCCTTGTATTGTTCTTGTATACGCTTAACTTCGGCACGTTGCTCGTCACTGAGCTCATCGCTCTTTGCAATACGCCTCCACCAAGTATAAAGACTATTTTCAGTAGCATTATCCGATTGATTAAAAGGAAAATGTAAGTTTTCTCTTAAAAAATTTTCAATTTCATTTACTCTCAGCGCAAAGCTTCTTCTTTTTTCAGGAATACTATACCATGCTGCATAGGTTTTGTCTTTCAAACCGTATAGGCCACCACTGAATTGAACAAACTGATCACCACTTCCCATTGAGGAGCGTATGCTACTTTCTGTGGTGTCTCTATATTGTTGAACATATTCCACAATTTTAGCGGCCGGTTGTGGGTCATCAAACTTTGATAAATACTGTACGATTATATCACGAATACTTCCAATCTTAATGTGCTTCCATTCCAATAAGCCAACAAGACTAGCTTTTCCAATCATACATATACGAGGGTCGCTAGCAACCAAAGTTCTTACTCTATCTGATGATTTATACCTGTTGGGATAAATTTTATTTAATTCAGTAAATATATCATCTGGAGTCATAGGATTACCATTTTGATGCAAAATCTCGTAAATGATATCTGTAACATTAATAATCTTTTTGCTCTCTAATGTAAATTGAAAACGCTCATTAGGTATCTTACCGCATTCTTGAATCAGGATATGCGATAATATCTCAGAAATGACATAGACCTTTTCTGTATCAAAATCGTTCCACTCAAAGAGAAATGTGTCAATAGTCAACTGTTCAGCATCAATTTCTACATCTTCAGTCAAGTTACTCTCTGTTTCATCTATTAGTGAAGGTATCTTGCTGAAATTAAAGGCGTCAGCATATTCACATCTAATCAAATATGTGTTATTCCATATTTGCTTAGCCCTTGTGGGAAGCGAAATTATCTCACGCCCAACAAGTGAATACTTGTTTGCCAATAAGATGCTTAAAATAAAGAAACAAAATTCCTGTGAAAAGTTGCATTTTTCTTCCACTATGTATGGGTACACTATACCCATCTCCAGCAAATTATTGCAGGAGATAGCCTCAGTGAGATATTTCCATTCTTCAGTTTTTGCAATAATTTTTGTAAGATTTATGCTTGACGAAGACAATTCTTTATCATTAATCTCATGGAAATTCTCAATATGCTTAACACATAACTGGCGACACCTTTCCCTTGTTATACTATATTTTTCGGCTAATTCATCTAAAGTTTTTATTTCTGCTCCAGCAAACAGGGGAAGACATGATTTAAAGATATTCCATCCTTTATCAACCTGTTTGTTTAACCAATTCTCTAAAATATGAAACATGGGTAAATGTCTGTTTTTTAGGAAATACTGACATGAAAAATCATCCCAACAGTAATCAAAAAACATTTCATATTCCATAATTTGAAGTTTTTCTGGCGATATTTCGTCCGATGGCTTTAACTTTGCTTTCTCTGCATATTCTTTCAGTTTTTGTACAACAGTCAATATTTCCTCTGACGATTTTTTACCGATATTCTTGATATCCATAATGTTCTTGTTCTTATGGACAAAATCCTCAATAAAATCCCCTGTATAACTGTTAATTGCATTCTTTGCTCGAACAGATAGTTTTTGAGTGAATCCATATAGCATCTTACTCAATATTGCATATTGAGTATCGCCTATTATTTCTTGTAAGGAAAGATTATGCAAAAGCTGTTGTTGCTGTATCTCTTCAGAGATAGCAGTAACAATACCTTCAACAGATTTTAATTTGGCATCAGGATAATCAATACTATTAATTACATGATCAATCAACAACTGCCTAATTTGTCTGAAATCATAAACAGCCTTCTTGCCAAAATTTCGGATAGATAGTAGTTTCTCCTCTTTTGCAAATAAATAGTTTACATAAAACATATGGTATCCTACCGATTTGACACAATTGGCTATACGTATAGAAACATTCGCCAACTGACTTTCGAAATACGATTTGAATGGTTCAAATTCTTCATCTGTCAATTGACTGAGTATAACCACATATTTTTTATAAACAGTGTTCTCTAATGACAGTGCATTTGGGTCAATAGTACATTGAGGCATTCGAGTGCTTGGAAGCTGAACTGAGTACAAATCAGAATTCTCTCTTACTATAGGATTTTCAGCAGTTTTAATAATATCTAAATAGCTATTATAAGACATAGATCCCAAAGGTGTTAGATTTAGTTCAACTTTATCAGTAGTGAATAATTGAACAAAAGAATTCTCATATTTAATAATAAAGTCCATTATAGCACCAATATTGTCAATATTGATAAATGCTTTGGTACTAAGACTGTTTTTATTGTTAAAGACGTAATTTAACAGGAAAAACTTAGAACCTGTACTTGACAGGAAATCATTTACTTTTTCTCCCGAAGACAATCGTAAGGTCTCCAAAAGCTCATATGGACGTTTATCATCGTTAAATAGACATTCTTCCATCTGCTCTAGTCCACAAATAGCCTCATATGTTGCATCATCTTCAAACAATTGCTTAATCTCTGTTGCAATATTGTCAGGATATAATAAGTGCTCATTTAAGTCCAGTTCATGGAAACGGGCTTTAGGCTTAAGCATAGAATAGGCCTCTGCAGATATATAACCTGCAGTCATAATCTTGTAGAAGTTTATATTCGATGCTCTTAGCATATTTCGTTCAATCCCAATTCAATTTTATCAAATAAGTAGTCAAACCCTATCAAATTAGGATTATCTTTTACATCTCTCATAATTAGCTCCAAGCCATCATCTAGGTGGAGCTTAAAATATCTAGGCAAATCTTTATCTGACATTCTGATGCTATAATGTTTGCACATGATTGCTGCATAGACTGGATACAGACTGCCGAAAAGAACATTCTTTGTGTATTCTTTCCCTCCAGAGTCCTTTATGTCTAAAGGCGAAAATTTAGTGCCGCTCTGCAGAGAATAAGTTATAGCTATTCTCGCTATTACATTCTCTGCTCCTAAGCCAAACTTTCGTGTCAAGATTGTTACGGCCTCTTTATTCTTTGCGCTTGTTTTTATCTGCGTAAACATATTTGTTATTTTTTTATAAACTCGGCAACTGAAACCTGCGTAAAGTATGAATGCGTAGTGTTATTCTCAATCAGGTACGTTGCATTGATTAACGGCTTCATTATGTCGAATTCTTCCAATGTCAGCTCTTTATATAACAGTGGAAATAAAATGACCTGTTTTGATATTTTAGGATAGAATTCCGTAATAATCTTTGCAGCATGGCTCTTGTCAAATTTCTGCAACGGCGAATCAATGAATACTGGAAATTGAATTCCACTCTCATCAACCAGAGCTTTCAGAATCGATGTAGCGTATAATTGCTGTTCACCTTTAGACAATGAATCCTTGCTAATATGAGTATCGTCTGTAGTGTACAGTTCAATGTCCATATCTTCACCATTTATTACGACTTCCACTCTACCGATAAAATCCTCTTTATGCATGAGGCTATTTAATACAGACTTAATTCGTCGTTCCAAAGAGTATTTCTTTTCTTGCTTCAAAGAAATAAGAAATGTAGATAATTCTTCAATTAGCGTTGCCGCTATTTGATCCTTCTTTTCGTCACTATCATCTAAGCACAACTTTTTGTTAAGTTCACTGATTTGTTTGCTTACTGTTGCGAGTTCTTGGTTTAATGTTCCATACTCTTCATGCGTTTGACGAAGTTCAAGGTCCTTTTGTTCAATCAGTTCTTCCAATTGATTCTTCTCAAATCTTAATCGTTTGATTAACTCGTCATTTTCTTTGCTGTTGATATTGGCTAAACGGCGTGAGTTGCGTTCAAGAACCTGTTTGTTTTTACGATAATCATCTGTAAGGCGAGTGAATTCAGACTTATATGTGGTAGTAATATTGCTATATATTGCCATAAATTCCTCATAATCATTCTCTGAAAGTGTAAGTAAAGTCTCGTCAGACGACACTTCTTCCTTATATTTTGCGACTATATCTTGAATTCCTTCTTGTAATTGCAAAGACAGTTCTTTTTCTATAGGTAATCGTGTAAGCATGAGAAGCATATCAGATGTTATTTCTGAAACAATAAGATTTCTACTCTGCTGATTGTTTGCTAACTCCCGTTTCTTGTAATCCTTTTCCAGCTGTGCCTTTGTCTCATTAAAAAGTTTTCCAACTATAGCGATAGGAGCATAATCCATAAATACTTTTAGCTTCTTCTTGTAGTCTTCATCTTTTGCCTTAAGTATGGTTATCAATGCTTCAAGACGAGAAATCTCAGATATGGTAGTACTTTGACCTTCTCGCATTAACTGCAATTGATATTCTGCGTCTTGCTCTCTTAATCTTTTTATTTCAGTTTCCAAACAAGACGCTTTTTCTTTATTCTCGTCCATGTTATTATTGAGAGCCTCTTGTCTGTCTAACAACTTCTGAAGTTTTTCTTTTCCCTCAGTGTCTGACGACTTGCGACGAAAGCGCAGACGTACATTTTCTAGATTCCTCTTCAAGTCTTCGTACTTTCTTACACCCAAAACTTCATTATACGCTGAACATAATTTACGACGGTCGTTAACACTACCAGTTTCTGCCAGTGCTACAATCTGCTCCGAATCAAAGAAGAAGAATCGGGCTATATCCTTGTTGAGAATGAAATCATTGATAAATACATCTGGTCCAATCTCATTAGCCAATTCATTTCGTACTCCATCTATTAAGATTTCTACAGATTCCTTGTCTTGAATAATATCGTAAGAGCGAGAAATCTTTATAGAAGTACATGGTAATGAGGGAATTACAACCTCTGAAAACTCTATTGTGACTGAATAAGTTGTCAATGTTCTTAAATGCTCGATTTCAGGGGTGTAGCCTTTCTTTTTTATTGATTGTCGCATTTCGTCATTTATAACTCTTTCAAATTCTGATATCACATCATTGTTCATATTGCTTCGCAAAAAAGAGTTATATCCATTGCTATTTATATCCTTACGGATCTCTACTTCAACTTCGATCATCAACTTACCATATAAGCACCAAATCAAAGAGTGTAAGAATGTGGTCTTACCAAAGCCATTCTCGCCGGATATAAGCACAATGTTTTTTTCATCTGATGACGAAAGAGATAGTGTATTTTCTCCTTTGTACAGACGATAATTATTTAATGTAATACTTTTGATTATCATAGATTCTCCTCCTTTACGAATGCTTCAAGACGAGTTTCTAAATCTGTAGCAAGTCCATATTTTCGCATTAGCAGTACTTTACTCTTTTGCAAAGCTAATAGTTCTTGTATTAATTGGTAATGGCTGTGGTTGTTTGAACAGGCTTTTTCTAAAAGCAAACGTTCTTGCAGACCAATTGTTGTATTGGGTATGTTGTAACCATAGACTTCGTTATAGATGTCATTCACCGTGGTTGTGAAATTTCCATCACGATACCAAATAACCTGTATAGCAATAAGTTCTTGATTGGTAATCAAATCAATACTTGAACGATAGTCTTGAGTCTCTTTCTGCACAATGAGCAACTCTTTCAACAATTGAATGCGATATTCCATTGTATAGTTACCCATCTTATGTCCATTCTCATCAACTGCCCATTGACCATTACGTCTTGTTTCGCTACGATATTCAGATACATTACGATTAGCTATTAGACGGTCCCGAAAATCCAATAGGGGTTTCATCCATTCTACGCCACTCTTAATGAGGGCGGACATAGACTTATCTTCTTTAACTACTGTGCAAATCCAGCATCCGAAACGACTTTGACCACATGAACGATGACTGTCATCTGTGACTACTGTTGGGCATTCATAATCATCTGCAGAAGCATCAAGATATATTTTGAACAGCACTTGATTGTCAAACCCCCATGGCGAAGGCATGGCATTAATAATCCACCAGACCTCCTCCAGCATCAATTCTTTTATCGGTGCATAAGTGTATGTATTTGAATTCAGAGGATGCTTTGAAAGTCGATGTCCTTTGATTTCATGTCGCCGTATAGATCTTTCCCGCTGTTGGCTTTCAGACAACCTAGTACCTACAAGAACGATAGCCTCTCCATCAGCAACCACTTGATCAGTAATGAATTTTGATGTAGGCTTAATTTTCATTTTCTCCGTGCAAAAACGGAATGAATTATTGGGAACAGGATACCCCTTACCAATAACACAACACCAAAATGTATCCTCCAATTCTGGTGTTGTAGTTGCTACTGTAATAGGTAATTCTTGTTCTCTTGCAGCCTTACGTATTGTGTCTAATACAACGGTAACATACTCTTCAATGACTGGATTTTCCACCATAGTATCGTTACATACAACATATACCTGACGCATCAAGTGATACCCAACTTCTTTTAGCTGCTGCAATGCAAGCCAAGTTAACGTGAGCAGAACCGTTGAATCTTTACCCCCGCTAAAACCTATAATCCAAGGACGATTACATCTATCTTCCTCTAAATATTGGTCTTTTAGTTCTTCAATTATATCATTTATTCGTTTAGGAATCTTCATTATGTCATTTTCTTGTTAGAATAATTTTTGCTAATGCTTTTCACTCCATTCTCACTAAATCCTGGATTTCACATTTCAGTAGCTTGGCTATCTTGACCAGTGTTTCCAAAGGTGGTTGACTTCCGTTTGTACACCATTTACTTACGGTAGTTGGGGCAACACCAAGCTGCTCGGCGAGCCACTTATTTGTTCTCATTTTGTCCGCAAGAACGACCTTGATACGATTGATATTATTAGCTTCCTTTTCTCTTGTCATGGATACTGTATCTAAATTATAATACAAAGTTAGCCATAAAATGGCAATTTTGTTACTTTGCGTATATTCTTTAACTATATCAAATAGAAAAATTGATGTTTCTTTCACTTTTTATCTTGATTAGAATATTTTTTCGCAATACAAATAATTATTATCCACGAATTTTCTTATTTCTTTCATTTAATTGGTTTAAATCACTTTTTGCATTGATAACGAGGGCAGAGATTACTCATTTGTGGTTGGTTTTACCTGCAATAGGAAACAGCTTATTGTGTTTAGGTTTTTTTGTGAAAACGACAATGGGATTTTTGTTTTGAAAAGAAAATATTCTATTCGGCAACCCGGTTTGAGCCTCTTGGTCGGGAAAGACTAGTTATATCGTGCAAAGATATTGTGGACAGAAGAAATGTCAAGTGTCACTGACGTTTTCGGTTGGAGGGCTTGACGGCAGCCTTCCACAAATTTTCTCGTACCTCCAAAATTGGGGTATTCCGTCCGCACTCTCCGACCTCACACTTGCCTTATTCTCCCTTTTGTCCACAATGGAATTTCGCACGAAAAACGGTTTTCCCGACCAAGAGGCTCAAAGGAGCTTTACAAGAGGGAAAAGAATTGAAACCCAAAAACGAAATGATTATGCGTGTAAAAAGAATGACAATCGAGCAAGGTATGAGGGCTGGACTAAGCCGTTTCCCACACTTCCACAAACTGGAAGTGTGAGAGGCATGAGAAAGCTCTATTATGGCAGTAAATGCCTGTTAGTGCGCTGTGGGGACTACATATATAATGTATCATCCGAACCGCATATTTATTATCAAACAACCTTTTAAAATTGTAGCAATATGGACTATCAAGAATTTTCAGGAGCAACAGTCTCCGAACAAGACAAGGCTTTCGCCCAAGAGTTCGCCAATTTCGTGAATGGACGGATGTGTTCCGCCGACCAGACCGGCAAAGAACTGACCAGAGCGCACCGCTACCTCCAGCAGCAGATGTTCAAGGTATTCATCGGTTTTATGCGCCAGTTGGCATACAACTATAAGCAAGGTACTTATGATGAACGCAATGCGTGGGCTTCACGACTTGCATCGGAAGCGTACACACATCTGATTGAGAGTGAAATCATTTATGACCCCAATTTCAAAAAGTAAGAGCTATGAACGATACTGATTTCCCGGAATACGGACGGCAGTGTGAACTGATAACCCCACGGCGTGGCTATCATCGTGGCACAATCATCGTCAGGACTGCAAGAGGCTTTGTCGTGCAGTTCAGTAGTGGTGCAGAGATAGAAGTATATGAGGACGAAATAGAATTTGATTAATATGTGTAGATTAAAGACACCCCAATTGGAGGAAGCCTTGAAAGGTTTTCCTCTTTACTCCCAAAATGGCAAGGGGAAAAATGCCGTTTGTTGTGCGATTTTTGCTCTCGGTGGCATCCGTTGGTTCGTACTTGAAGGAGAAACGGAAGGAAACGACACCGTTCTGTTTGGCATTGTCATCGGACTTGCGGAGGATGAATACGGCTATGTTTCGCTAAACGAGCTTTCAGAAGTGGAGGTTGACCTCACGGCACAAGGTCTTGGCAAGCTCCAAGTCCGGCAACAGCCCAACTTTCAGCCGACTCGGTTGGATAGGCTGAATGACCATCGACTGCAACACTTCCTTGCAAGGTTTGAAGATTGAACGATATATGTCAGCCGTAGCTTTATTGGTTATGGCTGACTTATATATTATAGGTATAGCTCTTCAAAATCATTCAAACAATCAATATAAAAAAGCCCTGTCATATTCTTCTTGGATAGAACGGGGCAATTAATGTAAGTTGGTCAATGTTATTCCATATATGTATATGAACAATCAGATTATTGAAAACATTGCCACCAAGAATGGGTGGAATGTATTTGTGAAAGAATTGCCGGATAGGGTGTCTTTCGATTTTCAGCGAAAGACACTCAGCGGAGTATCATTCTGCTTTTCCGCAGATATGAAAGATGGTAGCATGAAGTACTTAATCCGAGAGATTGTTTCCTTTGTGGATGCTATCGAGCCGGAGACTTGTGCTGCAGAATGGATGATAAAATCTGGCGCGGTAATTCCGTCCCGGTATCAGCAGGCGGTGGAAGATATGGATAATATCCGTACCGAGGCATGGTTACTTGCTTGTGAACTTGCGGAGTTCTCAGAAGGAGAAAATTACTTGTTCAGACTGCCTTGAGGCAAAAACTGTTGACCAACACATAGACATTCCGCATTATTGCATACCATTTTTTCGCTTGCGTCCTTTTTTAGGAAGTCCGGCTGTCTTGTAAGCAATCAAGTCTGAACCATGAAATAGCAGCTTCGTTTTGTTAGGCTGCCTTGTGAAGGGCAATGGCTTTTGCGGATGGCTTATATAAGCATAGATGGTACATCGGTGTACACCAAGATAACGTGCCGCTTCGCTTACTGAATATGCCCGTTCCGGAATGATTCTAGCCGTCAAATTATGTATTTCCATTGTTCTATTTTCTTTTTGCTGTAAAAATAGAATTTGAAAAATCTGATTGCAATAGGTTAAATAATGGAATATGAGGAAGTTTACAGGATTTTGTAGGAGTATGTGTACTAACTTACCGTACAGGTTAAGAGTAAGCCGAGAATATATGTTTCAGAGAATAAAAGGGAGATATGATTGAGGGTTGACAGCGTTGACAACGGAGACAATGTAGTAGAGCATCTAAAAACCGATTTGAATTCACTGAAATACAATTATTATCTTTTTCTTTTTTATCAAAATAGATGAATAGGTATATCGTGATTTGTCAACCTTTGGCTCTAAATTTCAAGAGATTTTTCAAAGTGACTACCTTTGTCAACGTTTGTCAACGCTGTATCTATGAAAGAAGTATTTGGCGGACAGAGGATTGGGGCTTGTCAACGTTGTCAATCTTGAAATGTGTGCATATTATATTCAGATAGTACCTTTTCAATCAACCCGTGTTCACGAATTGGTGTGTGTGCATAAATTGGTAAACCTATATAATTTTGTGAACACGAGTAGTAGAAAAAATGTGTGGGATAAGACAATTCCTTTTATGCAAAAAAATGCGGTTCTTGCGCAAAATTCGCAGGAATCGCATTTTAATCTGTTGCATGAAAATCAGATGGTGTTATAAGAGTTTTTCAGGGCTTTCCAATTCACTTACCAACAAATCAACCGTTGTACATGGCTTATGTTCCTTATAGTCTTCATCGCCTTCAAAGAAGGAACGGAGCCGTTCAGCATATCGTTTGGCTAAATCTTCATTACCAATAGTTGTTAGCATCTTATAAACAGAAGCGTCATTCTTCTTGTATTCATAGTTTTCATATCCAGGATGTTTTCGTATTTCGCTTTGCAATTTTTCAATGTAGTCATGGCGGCTGATGCCTGCATCCAGATATTGAAAATGCAAGAAATACCAAAGTTCAAAGGCTTCATTCGTCCATGCGCTTTGAAACGAATAGGATGCCGCCAACTGGATAGCTTCATTGAAATCCACAAAATCATCCTTGTCAAAAACCACCCAGACACGGTCGAACGTCAACTGGCGTTTGCGTTCCAATTCTTCTTTGATTTGGAGTGTTCGTTTCACAAGTGCGCAGGTTGATTTACCTTCTCCTACAATTTTTTCATCCCGTACTTCCGAATATCTATCACGGACTAATGCTTGAAAATAGTTTGGCTCAGTACGTGAGCCTTCACATACAATCAAGAAACGCACAATTTTTGAACGGGTATTTTCCTTGCGTTTCTTGGCTGCCTTTGCTTCACGTTTCTCACGTTTGAGTTCTTCAATCTTATATTTTGGTAATAATCCCATGGTAATATCATTTTAATTCAGGAAAGGGATGGCTCCGTAACGTCCGTTTATATAATCTTTTTGTACGCTTCGGTCATTCCGGATTTTCGTACCGTTTTCATCCTTGAACTCAAGCAAGGAATAAAGGTCGGTCGATTCAGTCTTGTCTTTCTCGGTAAACCAAATCTGATCACGACGGAGATAGGCAAGATTGAGTAAATTGGTATCGTGGGTGGCAAAAATAAGCTGGGCACCGTGAGCGTTGGTCTCGGGGTTCATAAACAGTTGCAAGATGCTACGAGTGAGAAGGGGATGCAATTTAGCATCTAGTTCATCAACAATCAGCACTTTGCCTAATCTAAGCGTATCAAAAATTGGACCAGACATTTCAATGACTTTTTTTGTGCCTTCCGATTCCATCTCATCCTTATCGAAAGTGCCGACTCCACTGACATTGCCTTGTTCATCATAAACATTATGGGTAGTTTTGGCTTCCATTATTTTTTTGTCTTTCAATTCCTCCATCAACTTGGAACGCAACGTTTCGGGCATTTGCATCTTACCGGGGAAAGATTCGTCTGAGAATGATTTTTCAGTAACCAACAACTCGTTAAAACCAAGTTGGGTATGGTGGAAAAAGTCTAGAGCCTGTTTACATCCCTCCAAATGGTTGCTGAACATTTGAAGAGTAAAACCTTCATATCCTTGGCTGTCCATTCCAGAAAGGTAATTGCAATTATTAAACCAATCCAAGATACGCATGGATTTCGCGCCGTTCAATTGGGCTACCAATGAGACGAACAGACGATTGGAGGGTGTGGCTCCTTCTTTACCCAATCCTTCAGGAAAACGTGTCTTGGACACTTCAAATTCATTATCTACACGAAGGAATAGGTTGAATTCACGTTGTCCAGCACACTTCTCATACAGCCACTCTTTACAAATGTGTGTTTTGTCATAATCAAATCCATATCGATATTTTACATCGTCCAGCAAAAATTGAATTTCAAAAGAAGTCGGAGTATTAGCCGAAGTCAAATCCAGTTTGAAAGGCTGGAAATATAATTCATCGTTAGGATTCAGACGGACACTGCCCAGTAAGACCCTTCTCATGGTCATCAAGGCCAATAATACATTGCTCTTTCCGCTTGAATTGGCACCATACATCACAGCTGCTGGTAACAAGCGATAAGATTCCTTTTGGATAACAGATTCTTTCAATTCCTTGATTGAACCAGCTTCCATACTAAGCGTTTTTTCGTCTCTGAATGAACGAAAATTCTGGAATGTGAAGTTTACTAACATTGTATTCTTGTTTAACGTTCGTACAAAGGTAGTAAATATTATTATTTCCGATGAAATATTTTGTGAATATTTCTTATTTATCGGTGCTTGCAGCTCCATTTTGGCGTTAAAGGTTGTATTTATGCAAGATAATCCCATACGCAAATGATTGGTTGTTTTTATATGTTTTCTGAATCTTGTACGTCTGTTATTACTTCTGTTTCCAATTCTAGACCAAACGCATCCTTTAGTTGCAGATAATCAAAGCAAAGAGCCTTCGGACGATTCACTTTGACTTTCCTGACTTGTTCGCCATTGACAACCTCTATCGTATAGTCCGGCAAACCGCTTGGAAGCAGGATCGTAAACCGGTCCTGTTTCAAGCCTAAATAGGACGAGTGCGATTTCAGGTATGACATAATAGTGGACCAGTTAGAACGGTTTGCGGTAGCGTTCATGTTCCGGCTGTTAAACAAGGATGCCACAGCTGCCATGTTCAGATACAGAACAGGACGAGCTTCCATAAACTCGATGTCCTCTTTGGCGGATAGGGGACGGAACGCTTTCAGATACCGGATGTGGTAATGAGCTTTGTCGATACATCTCCCTGAAGTCTGGAAGCCCTGCAGCATATTCCAGAAATCGGCTACCTCGGAACTTTCCTGTGCCAATTCGTTTTGGTTGCGTATTCCCTTGACGGCGGTCTCGAATAACTCGGTATAGCCGAACGGTACATCTATCACCGTTTCCAACGTGCGGAAAGCAGCTAACGGAATCACCCAGTTCCCGAAAATACGGTCATGGATAGTTTCGTTTTCCAGCTTTGCAGCCAGTTCTCTCTTGGTGATGGAATAGATTTCAGAAAAATTCTTCTCGAATAGCTCCCGATGGGTCAGGATTTCTACTGTCAGATGGGTTAGTCCCAAGTTGCAGAGAGCCACCAAATCCTCGTAATGCCTTTTCTCCATTTGGTTGAACGAGGTTTTGGAGAAGGCAAGGAAGATAACACGGGTGTAGAGTGCCATGTCCTGCGTAGGCTTGTCCTGTCCGCATAGTGCCACTCCTGTAGTTACAATGGTTTGGGCAGCCATACCATCGGTATTCGTGTTCTTCTTGGTCTGTCCGCCACCGCCCCAAAGCCCTTTGAGGTAGGCAATCTTGCGTATATCCAAGTCGTTCTTGTATTCATCCAGCACGACAAGGGTGTTGACCGCCTGCGACACTCGGTCGTTCATGGCAGGCACGGAAGTAACGCCCAAGTTGGGCGGATCCATGCCGTGCAGGAAGAAAGACTGGAGTGAGGTGGCAAGGGTGGTCTTACCGGTTCCCTTCTCGCCAAAGAGGTTGAGAATGGGGAAATGACGGGTGCGTCTGAATATGATGTCCCGAAATAAGGTAGACAGCAGATAGCAGAAAGCAATGGAAGCATTTTCGCCAAACACGTCCATTAGCCTTGATACATAGTCATGCAGTTTCACGCCGTTGCGGTTCTCGTGTACCATCAACCGCTCAAACTGGAAGATTTCCTGATTGTGAAGGTAGATTTTGGAAGTGGCAGGTATATAGAATGCCTTTCCATTGACGCCACGGACAATGCCGAGGTCATCAACGTTCCTGAACGTACCTTCCACCAGTATGCCATTGCCGAAAGCAAAGAAGCCTTCGGTACCATTCCATCCTAATTTTCGGATGCGTTCCGCTGTATCGGTCTTTGAATAGAGGTATTCCTTGACACGGTTGAGCTTGTCAATCTTCGCCAACCACACATAATTGCCCAAGGAACCTGCCTTTTGCTGGAAATTGCTCAACGAGCAAAGTTCGGACTCCTTCAGCTCAATGACACGGCATACATTATATATATTCCGCATCCGAAAGATACGGGTTCCGTTGCTCTCGTCCTCTATATGAAATAGCGGTTCCATGATGAAGTTGGAAATACGCATCGAATCCTCGTCCTCTTCTCCAATGGCATAATAGCAGTTTTCACGGACAAACAGACCGAACTGACGCAGCAGCTCCGCCTCGCGTTGTAGGTCATTCATGGAGGATGGCAAGTCATTTTTCTTCCGGGCTTCCCCACGAGCCTGAACAACGGCATCTCGCCACAGTTTCACCTTACCGTGCAGTTTTGCCAACTGGTCGATACACTGGTCAAACACCAACTGGTCTTTGATATAGCGCAATAGGTCGGCTATCTCAGCCACACATTTCCGTTCTTCCACCAAGGAGGATGCCACAAGGAAGCGTTTCTGGGCTAACCAAATGATGAAATGCTTTTCCATAAGCGAGGTATAGTCTTCGCTGAAACGGATGAAACTGTCTGCATCATTTTTGGTGTATTTTACCTCTGAAACTTCACTTGCCAATTCCTTGTCAGTTGCTGGAACTTTCAGGAAAGGCAGTTCCCTGACTGTCGTATGGAATCCTTTTCTGATTGCCGCAGCACCGTTTGCCATGACCGCTTCAAAGCCGGGTCCGTAGGACTTTCCTTCGGCAATGTCTGAATCCGGTATGAAACACAGCGAAGTGGTGTACTTTTTCAGTTGCTCAAACTGATTGTCAGTCCAGGATGTACCAAGAGCGGCTACAGTGTTGTCATACCCTATGGATTGCATCCTTAGCACATCAGGCGCACCTTCCACAACAATGATGTAATCCACATTGCGCAAGCGACTAACCCGGTCAATGCCGAACAGGTTTTCCCCTTTGGAATAAATCGGGCAGGTTGCGGAGTTGATATATTTCGGAGCGTTCTTGTTGTCGCCTATATATCGGGCGGTATAGGCGATAATGCGTCCCCACTTGTTCCGTATGGGAATCATGATGCGTTGGCGGAACATGGCATAAATATTGCCGTCCTCATTTTGTCTGAGCATTCCTAATTCATACAGTAGTTCTTCATTAAGTGCTTTCCTTTGGCAATACTTAATAAACGCTTGGCTGTCTTTCGGGGCATAACCAATGCCGACCATGGAGCAAAACTCTTCCGACCACCTGCCATACGCATATTCCCGGGCTTTACTGCATTCTCCGTTATCCTTATGTCTTAAATTCTCTACGAAGTAACCTTGTACTGAATCAAGAGCAGTCAACAGTGCTTCCTTATGCTTAGCTTCGGCTATCTGCTCCTCATTTCGCTCTTCTTGAATGTATTCAACAGGAATGTTGTGCTGCTTGGCAATAAACTCCACGGCTTTCATGAAGGAAAGATTCTCTTTTTCCATAATGAAAGTGATAGCATCACCGCCACGGTTACAGCTGAAACAGTGAAACAGATTCTTATGTGGGCTTACGCTAAATGAGCCAGTTCTTTCCGTATGGAAAGGGCATAGCCCCATCAGCGTCGAACCTTTCCGTGAGAGCTTGACGTAGGGCTGGAGAACCTCTTCAATGGTGAGATTCCTGACTTTTTGAATGACGGACTCGCTAATCATAAGGTTGTTAGAATGTTCCAGCACTCAATGATTGACTGTCCAGAGTATTTGGGACGGTAGGTGTTGTTCGGGTTGAGCGGTTGGATATAGCCGTTCAACCTGTACTTGCGGAGCGTTTTGTTACTTATACCCAATTCGGCACAAGTCCGCTTAACCGAATAGACTCCGTTGGGGTCGCACGTTGGTTTAATTTCTTTCATATAACATTTACCTGCTTACTTTTATGCTGCCTCTTTAAAAATGCTGGTAATAGCTATACCGCTGGAGCAGTTTCTTTATCGGATATAGCCACAATTTAGTTTACTTTCCTTGTTCCTTCCTGCATCTATTTTTGTTTTCTGTCGATGGAATGTCGAAATAGTCTTGAACAGTGCGCTGCAAAAGACGGAGGTCAGCAGTTCTGTATTCCACCTTACCCGGCCTCTTGTATATTTCCACTTTTCCCTGTCGCCTCCATCTTTCTACATTACGACGACCGAAAAGTGCGTATGCCTTCCTTTGGCTGATGAATTCCGGGTCGTCATGATCCGTCTTTAGCATCTTGACAATCCGTGCGGAAAGGTCTTCCAAGAAGGTTTCATATGGGATAATCCGGTCTATAAACTGAAAGAATGCCATACTTACAGAATACGTTTGACGATTATGGTTTGTTCTTCCCTGTTTGTCTTCGTCTTGAACTGACGATTATGAATCGCTCCCAGTTCCGAGGCTTGCGTGCGGACGCTTTTCAAGCGTGAAATGTGGAATGTAACAGAATCGCCTACTTCGAGGGCTACGAGTGCCGGGCGGATTTTTTCCAAGTTTTCAGTCATAATTGTTGGATGTTTAATATTTAATGTTTAACTTTGTCCCTATAAAAGAGATGATAACGCCACAAAGTAACATAAAAAGGTTTATCTATCCAAATATTCGTTTGATGATTTATTATTTAAGATTCAATTAATGATTAAAATCTATGGATGTAGATGTAAAATACGTGCATGTGGGTGAAGCGATAGATAGACGTCGCAACGAGCTTGGGCTTAGCAAGTCTGAATTTGCCCGGAGAATTGGCGTTCCCCAACAGCACGTTAACCGTATATTGGAGAGGGAGACAATGGAGACTAAACGGCTTGTTAGGGTCTGTGAGGTTTTAGATTTTAACTTCTTCTCGCTGTTCTGTCCGGTTCAGCATCAAATTTCCGCATACCTTGCGGCAGTAGCATTGGAAGGAAATGCCCATAACATTATTGGCGATGCCGAACTTGCCAGTCAGTTGGCTCAGGCTCGGTCAGAAACTGAAAGCCAAAAAGAAACTGTCAAACTTCTAAAAGAACAGATTGATAGTTTGAATGCACAAATCAATCGTCTGGACTCCAACTTAAAGGATAAGGACGCTATTATAGAACTCTTAAAAGAAAGGAGATAAAAACATTATAAATATACCTTATAATATATGCGCAATGTTATTATACAGGTAATTCATTAACTAAATTCAGATTGAGACTTGTATTTTGTAGATTTGAGGACGCTGCATAGCCAAAATATTTGTAGAAGTCATCAGATTTAAGAAAGAAAAAAGTTGCTTTTGAATGTTGTCGAAAGTGTTTCTCTAAGAACTGAGAATACAATTTGCATACACTAAGTTAATAACTTATTGAATGTTAGATGTAAATTAGAGAGGCGCAGGCAGCGATAGAAGGATAGTCAAATACGCTGGTTAGGTACTTAACTATCTGATAAATCAATATTAATCAGTAAGTTATAGAGGGATTTGCTTTAATAGTAAGTCCCTCTTTCTATTGTTATAATAGTCCGTTTTTAATGATTGTTTGACTCTATGTTTGCAGAAAGAAAACATGGTGTTTGCAGTGAATATATCGTGTTAAACAATTAAATATTAGATGATTATGGCAACATTTAAAGCATGTGTTAGGTCACAGAGAAGCGATGGTTTGTTTGCTGTATTAATAAGGGTTACTCATAATAGAGTTGCAAGATATATAAATACAGATAAAACAGTGGATAAATCAAAATTGCGTAAAGGGGAAATTAAAGACCCTGAAATACTTTCTTATTGTTCCAACCTTATTAAACTCTATAGTGATAGATTGAATGCTGTAGATACATCCAGTTGGGATACCAATGAGGTTGTCTCCTATTTGCAACACATAGATGAAGATATATCTTTTTCTAAATATGCTAGGAGATATGTCTTGGAGATGGCTACTGTTAGAGGAATGGCTAGGAATGCAAAGAACTACAGATGGGCATATCAGTCATTGGAAAGGTTTGCAGAGTCAGAGAATATAATGTTTTCAAAGCTTACTACAAAATTTATTCAAGACTGGATTAGCTCTTTAGCATCTACCAATAGGGCAAAGGAAATGTATCCAACTTGTATTAGAATGATATATAATGCAGCTCTTGAAGAGTATAATGATTATGATAAGAATATCATCCGAATCAAATTACAACCTTTTAGGAAGATTTCAATACCTAAAGCTGATGTTCCAGAGAAGAGAGCTTTGGATATAGATATATTAAAGAGATTCTTTGCAGGTGAGATACCTGAATCTAAATTGAAAATCTCTCTTCCTGAATTGAGTAAAGATGTGGCAGAAATGGTTTTCTGTTTAGCTGGGATGAATACAGCAGACCTCTTTGAATTACGTAAGGAGAATTTGAAAGAGGGGATATTATGCTATCATAGATTGAAAACAAAGAAGTTTAGGCGTGATGGGGCATATTTGGAAATCAAAATACCATCAAGGATATTATATTTATTCGAGAAATATAAGTCAGATAATGAATACCTTCTGAATTTCAATAAAAGGTATCAGGATGGTAACTGCTTTAATGTTAATGTAAACAATGGCTTGAAATCCTACTGTAAACATAATGGGCTTCCTGCTATTTGTATTTATAATTTCAGGCATTCATGGGCTACCATTGCTCAGAATAATTGTGGAGCTAGTACAGCAGAGGTTGGGTTTGCATTGAATCATTCATCTGCACATAGGGTAACAGAAGGATACATAAAGAAAGATTATTCTCCTATTAGTATATTGAATAATAAGGTGGTTGAATATGTGTTTGGACAATATTAGTTAGTATCTGTAGTACCATAAGTGGTAAAAAGAGCCTCTATAGTTGATTGAATTATAGAGGTTCTTTATTTCTGATATTTAATAACATAAAAATAAATTCTCTTTTGCTTGCTTATTTCAAAAGAAATGCAGTACTTTGCAACCCCTTTCTGACAAGTAGCTCATAATGCTATTTTGTTTAGTGTACTCCGAGAGGTGGCAAAGAGCAATACCTCTGAGTAATATTCATTAAATTTTCGCGGGAAGAGAAAAATGTATGCTTGTATGTGGCTGTGCAAGCAGGAGAATTATTTTGTCGAATTTACTATTTAAATTCTTGAAAGGAATGGAATAGTTTTTTCGACAGTATGTTAAATTTTAATTTTATTAATAATGATAAATGATGAATTAAAAAGAGAAAAAGGTTTTTCAATTCAGGAGATAGATGGAAAGACTATTATTACTGCACCTACTGGAGCTGTATATCTCAATGAGTTTATGACAACATTACCATCTGGTATTTTTAATAAAAAGGAAACTGGATGTGGTGCAACTAGTCTTGTATTAGAAAACCAAGAAAATGTAATTATAGCCTGTCCAACAAGGCAGATGATAGTAAACAAAGTATCTCAATATCCTAATAAAAGATGCCCTTATGAGCTGTTTTGTGTCCAAAGTGGAGTTAGTCAAGATGATATTGAGAAGTATATTTATAAATGCAAGGGGAAACAACCAATAAAAATAATGGTTACTTATGACTCATTTCCAAAAGTAAATGCAGTGGTTAAGCAACAAGGACTCCAATATAAAGTTGTTGTTGACGAGTATCAGGAAATATTGAATGCGTATTCATATAGGAATATTGTAATAAGAAATATGTTATCAGAGCTGAAAGACCAAATAGGTGTCACCTATCTTTCTGCAACTCCTATACCATACAAGTTCAAACCAGAGGAGTTACACGGATTACCTGAATATGAAATAGAATGGAAAGATACCATAAAAACTATACCATTCAGAATACAGGATGAACATCCTTCTACTTTAGCTGCTAACATCATTAGAAATCATAAGAGAGGGCATCCTTTTGAAATGAGAGGACACATTGTACAAGAATACTTTTTCTTTGTCAATTCAGTATCTACTATAAAATCTATTATCAAAACTGCTGGATTACTTCCTGAAGAAGTAAAGATTATTTGTGGAAATAATGATGTTAACAAAAAAAAGTTAGATGGTTTTTCAATTGATGATGCTACAGGCAAGAACAAGACTTTTACATTTTGCACAAAAACAGTGTTCTATGGTGCAGATTTTCATTCAAAGGCAGGATTAGTCATTGTAGTGAGTGAAGGATATGCTAAAAGTTCTCTCTTAGATATATCAACAGATATATTACAGATAACAGGAAGAGTTAGAACCAAGGAAAATCCTTTTAAAGATATTATTTTGCACATTTACAATACGGGAAATATGTGTGAAAGTAAAGCTGAATATGAGAAGAAACTTAGAAATTGGCTAGATTATGCTCAAAAGACTATAGAAGCATATAACATGCTTCCTGTGGACTTAAAAAGCACTCTTACATGCAGGATTAAGTCTGAAAGTCCAGAAGAATTTGTATTTTATAATGACAAAAAAGAGACAATAGAAATAGATAAATTAAAGATAGCACATACACAATATATGTTTGAGGTAGTAGATAATGTATATAATAATGGGATTTCAGTAAGAGAAGCTTATATAAAAGCTGGATATAATATGAAAGATGCGGAACATTATGAACAGAGTATACGTGACAATATATACTTTGGAATAAGAAATAGCAACTTTGAAGTGTATTATAAGACATACTCCAAAGAAAGGATGAAATCTCCTAATGTTAAATCTGCTTTGGCTGTAGACATAGAACAAAAATGTGATATAATATCTTTAGCATATAATTTATTAGGCGATGAAAAGGTTCAGAAATTAGGATACAATGAGTCCAAAGTAAGAGACCATGTACATTTTCATCTGCCAGAAACACAAGCTGCACTAAAAGAAGAACTAAAAATCACTTTCAAAGAAGGCAATGCATATTCACTAAAAGAGATAAAATATCAATTAGGACTATGCTTTCAAAAATTAAGAATTGGATTTACAGCGAAAGCTACCATGTTGTCACCCTACTTTAAGACTCGGTCAGTAAAAGTACAAGTTCAAGGCATAAGAAAAGATGGATTAAAAATTTTAGGTAAATGCTTCATGGCAATTTGCTTTAAGAAAAATGTCGAATTTTAGTTTTAATATCTTTAATAATAAATATATAAAAAATCGACACTTAACTCCAATCCCCTGTTTTCACACCAGAAGGCAGGGGTTGATATGAAAATGATAATTCCTTTTAGCATCAATACTACTTCCCTGAATGAAAATTAAATAATAAATTTACAAAAGTGGTAAATGGATTAAGAGTTCTGTTATATAATTAGGTCAATCAATATAGAGTTTACATAATTTATAGTCTATTCTCCATCCATATTTTTTCAAAAAATCACTGCCTAATAAGCCATCTACCCCTGCCATCTTAAAAGTTCCTTCCACATCAGATGAAGTCCACACATGTACCTCATATTCAGAACTTTTATACTTTAAATGAATTTCGCGCAGTATAGTGCTTACACCACCACTAATTCCCTTAGCAAAGCCTCTTCTTCTGCATTTCTTATGAGGAATTGAATTTAATACTTCAGGAGTAATAAGACATTGTGTAGCCCCTGTGTCTATCAAAAATTTCAATTCTCTTCCACCACAGATTAGCGATATTATAGGAAGGCTTGTAACTTGAAATTGTTCTTTAAATGAAATAGTATCTCTTTGACTGCTTCTAACAATACAGCCAATAATACCTATTACTATCCCCAATACAACTAAACAAATGCCATTAAAAGTTTCCATTGATACTTATTTATAATTACAACTTAATAACTGAATAAATCTACTGTGGTATATACATTAGCAAAGGTAATCAATTAGTATTAACACTAAACCATTTACTATTAAATATATGATATTTTAAAGAAATACACCTTTTAGTACATTAGAAAAGAAGTGACAGAAAAATAAAGGTACATCTACTCGCCTAGTTTCACCTTAGAAGGCAGGGGATTACTTTATATGTACATAACTAATATATAGCTATTCTTACTGCCTCTAGTGTACTGTACTCCAGATATTTTTTATTTTTTATTTTCAATTTCTGTAAACTTAATAGCTATAAGCGCACTCTAAGTCACATTTTCACCCACCCCAGACCTTAAGAGTGGGATATCCCCCCAGTACAAGTTGGGGATTATTGGATTCATATAGTGAGCTCATTACAGTAAGCTCATTACCCCACCAAAGCAACTGAATCAACAGCAGCAGAATGGTCTGTCTGCACAACAATAAAATTACAATATTATGGAAAGATTAAAGTTCTTAGAAACAGTAACAGTTAATGAGTTCAAGGCTCAAAAGGGTGTAAACAAGATTGAGATTAAGCAGAATCCTCATACAGGCAAGTGCTTCTTTGTTTATGGCTGTGAAACAGGTGCAGTTAGTGACAAGTTCATCAATGGAGAGGTTACCAATCCTGTTATCTCTCAAGTATGTTCACCTGATACAGGTGACATGTTTTATATGCTGCATCAGAGAGGTGAAGGTGGAGCTATGACATTGGCAACTCTATGATGGGTGTCAATGTTGACCTCAAGGAGGCAAGTTTATTAGGACTTGCTTCCTTTTTTCTTTATAGACTGTGTATAACAATTAACCCTATTCAGATATGTTGAACTTAAGAGTTTCATCCAAGAAGCAGGCTAAAATTAAGCTTGCTCTACAAGGCTGTGCAGGTTCAGGTAAGACCTATTCTGCATTACTTTTGGCTTATGGTCTATGTAATGACTGGACTAAGATAGCCATTATTGATAGTGAACATGGAAGTGCTGACCTTTATGCTCACTTAGGTGCTTATAATGTATTAAGTCTAAGTGATAACTTTACACCTGAAACTTATATAGAAGCCATTGGTATATGTGAAAATGCAGGTATGGAAGTTATTATAATTGATAGCATCTCACAGTGTTGGGATACCTTGCTAGAATACCATGCAAGTCTACAAGGAAACAGCTTCACTAATTGGCAGAAGGTAACACCCAGAATCAATGCTTTCATGCAGAAGATATTGCAGTCTGGAAGCCATGTAATATGCACTATGAGGTGCAAACAGGACTATGTTCTAAGTGAGAAGAATGGCAAGATGATTCCGGAGAAAGTAGGACTAAAAGCAGTCATGAGAGATGGTATAGATTATGAGTTTACCATAGTCTTTGACATCAACATGAAGCACCAGACTATTGCATCTAAAGACAGGACAAACCTGTTTATAGGTAAGCCTGATTTTACCATTACACCTACTACAGGTCAGATAATACTTGATTGGTGTAATGATGGTGTCAATCTGGAGGTGATAAGAAGTAAGATTAACAGCAGCAAGACCATTGAAGAACTGACTGCTATTTACCATCAATATCCTGAATGGTATCAACAGTTAACATCAGACTTCATGCAGAAGAAAGCAGCACTTCAGGTACAAAAGAATCAACCAACTATTAACTATACCCCTAATTACATTAGATATGGAAATAATGCAGTTGCAGCCAGTCAGAGCTAATCTGATATACCCTAATAGAATCAACAAAGAAGACTCTCATGTTCAAATAGTTGAGCCAATGGAAATCATCAACACAGGTATTATGTCAACAAATCCTGTAGAAGCTGATTCCATAAGCACCAGAGAAGGTAATAAGTTACCTTTTATTGAGGCTAATACAAAGGAAGTAACCATGCAATACCTCAAGGAGGAATGTATTACACCTGTGTTTTCTAAGGACAATGAGGTTACTATATCACACTCCAGTTTCATTGAAACTGTATGGGAAGCAGCTAATAAAGTGTTCTCCAATGAGAGAATAGAAGAACCTGCCATCAGGGTAAGCCATGTTATCAAAGGTAGAATACCGGAAGCTATTCATAAGCCAGTGAATCAATTACTGGAATCTGATAAAACCATCTACTTTGAGAGAATGATGTTCTGTTTTGAGATACCTACCATATATGAAGATATAGCAGGCAACAGGCTTAATCTGACTATTGGAGGAGTTAGGGCTTATAACCATGAGAACCTCTACAGCAAGAAGAGTGCAGAGAAGTTTAAAGTGTTCATTGGCTTTAAAAATCTTATATGTTGTAACATGTGTGTCTCAACAGATGGTTACAGGTCAGAATTAAAGGTTATGAGTACAACTGAACTATTCAATGCAGTGCTGAAACTGTTCCAAGAGTACAATATAGCCCAACACTTGTATTATATGTCAGCCTACAAGGATTGCTATATGAGAGAGTCCCAATTTGCACAATTCTTAGGCAGATGCAGATTATATCAGTTCTTACCTGTAGACCAGAAGAAGAAGTTACCACAGATGCTAATGACTGATACCCAGATAGGATTAGTTGCCAAAGCATATTACAATGATGATAACTTTAGTACCCTTTTGGACAGCAGGGAAATCAGCATGTGGAATGTGTACAACTTACTAACTGGAGCTAATAAAAGTAGCTACATTGACAACTTCTTGGACAGGTCACTTAATGCCACCCAATTGGCAGAAGGACTTAATAAGGCTTTATATGGTGAAAGTGAATATAGTTGGTTCATTAATTAGTGTATCTTATGGACAGTATAATGAATGTAGCAGAGGTTCAATTGAGCTATAAAAGTAATGTCAAATCATCAACTAGATACAAGATAAATAGCTCACAGGATGCCTATGAACTATTGATAAAGTACTTCCCTGATGACACAATAGAATACAAGGAAAGCTTTAAAGTAGTACTACTTAATCAGTCTAATAGAGTATTGGGTATAGTACCTATTTCAGAAGGTGGAATCTCTGCAACTTATGTAGATGTAAGATTGATATTACAAGCTGCCTTACTGGCTAATGCAACACAGGTAATATTGGCACATAATCACCCTTCTGGAAGCATGAGACCCAGTACTCTGGATGATGTTTTGACTGAAAAGGTCAAGAAGGCAGCAGAACTCATGGAGATTCATGTAGCAGATCATGTAATCTTAAGCCCAGAGAAGGAATACTACTCCTATTATGATGAAGGAAAACTATAAATACTTAACCTTCTAAGGTCTACAATAACCTACCTTCTATTAAATCCATCCCCCTCTGCTGTTATTATACCATTATGATGGGAAATTTTGAGAATCTCACTTTGTTGGTATAATATATTAATAAGTAAGCAGGATAAATTGTATCCACTTCTATTTCTTATTATTAAGAGAAGTGAATACATTATCAATAACAGATGGTATTTCATTGTAAAATAGAGAGAAGTGCTACTATAATAACTTAACCACTTGAGGTTCGGTGAAGTATGTAAACATGAGCTACATTAGTAGTTAGTAAGTTAGACTAAATTAAATATTGATTAAATTATGTGTGAGATAATCTTAATTCTGGTGGGGTTTGTCCTCACCAGTATGATACTTAAGGATTAAGAGGTTAACTACCTCTTACTATGTGTTTTATTGTTGTTGATAGCCCTAGTTCTGTAATGGATTGGGGCTTTAACTTGTGTATATATGACAGCATTAGATATGATATTACAGTGGCTAATATTGATAGTTACTGGTGCTCTATTTATCAGTTTAGCATATAGAAAGTGAATAATTAAGCTTACCTTTGTGCAATAAGGATATAGCCTGCACCTATGGTACTAATATGCTTTGAAACCTATTAAATTATAATAGTCAGATGATTGAAATATCATTGGAAAGTTTTATCTTTGCAGCAGTATTAATTAAATGATTATTAATGAAATAGAAGTTTAACTAAGACATATTAGATAAAGAAGTGTTTGCTTCTTACTTGTGACAGTCCTAAAATTACCACCTTGAAGACTAACAATCACAGCAGTAAGTAGTGGATACTCATACCATTAGGTGTGGGCTTCCCTTATATTGTGTGATTGTAAGCGTGTGGTAATGCTTTGGACTCCCAATAAGGTTAGGCTCACATCTTCTTTTTGTAGTATGACTATAAAAGGAAATTATCATGAAGAAAAGATGTTGCTTATTTTTATTTTTCGTTTTGCTAAGTTGTTATAATATCAAGGCACAAAAACAGTATGAGGTATTAAGAAGTGCAAAGTACATATCTATCATGATTGATGAAGATGACTTCCACTCTAATACTGTTTTGAACTTTTTCACAGGTGAACTATGTGAATATTTTAAATCTTTAAATATCATTTGTCGTATAAATAAATCGCTAAATGATTTAGAACCTTGTGCTAAATGTATTTATGTAGAACCTATCTTTTCAGGAAAAGCAAAGCTTGATATGAGAGGTGTATGGCAATACTATTTTTATAATACTAAGCTCTATTATTATACAGCATGCTCTCAAGAAGAGGATGACAATGAATACACCATTGATTTAGGTAACATAGTTACAAAGACAAGCCGTGGAGCTTTAAAATCCATATTTAAGAAGAAAATTGGCTTATAATTCCCCACTACAAAATTAATAATATGATAAAATACAATTCACAATTGACTTTCCGGATTATATTTGGAATGTTACTATTCTGTTCTACAATAGTTAAGGCTCAATTAGTAGGAACTAATGTTCACAATTATACAGATTTTCACAAGTACACTTATATAAAAACAATATCTAATAATATAATGAGATATGAATGCTGGGAAAAAACTCATCCTTATTTTATAGGATTACAGACAATAAGTGTCCAAAGTAATATCATTCTACAGTATACTTTTGGTATAGAAGCAAAACATGCTATACCTCAATGCACGAAGTTTGTACAAGACAGTTATTATGAAGTACAGAATTCATTACGTGAAGGATGTATATCACATCAGACAAGAGACAATGAAGACATTTATCAGATGCCTGACAACATAGAAGTCATACTGCACTACGATTATAAAGATGGAAAGAACTCATACACAATGTGTTCTACCTTAAAGTAATATGGAACACAGTCTATTGCTTTCTATAAGTAAGGTGCAATTACCCCTAATTATAGTTGAGGTAAAGGAAAAGTTCCTTTGCTTAATCTTGGATACTGGAAGCACCTGTAGTCTGATAGACAGCACTGTAGTAGAATACTTCAAGGATATAGTAGAGCCTGTTGGTGACTATTGTATCAGTGGAATAGAAGGAACTAAGCACAAGGTAGATATGGTTATTCTACCTTTCACTTTTGAAGGTCAGATATATAAGCCCAAGTTCTGTGTGAAACCTCTACTTGATGCCTTCAAAGGTATTGAGGATGAAAGTGGAATACAGGTACAAGGCTTATTAGGCACTGACTTCTTACTGGAGAACAAGTGGATAATTGATTTTAAACAACTTAACGTAGATATGAACTATGAGTGATATCCAACAGACACCTGAAAATACATTCTTGTGGATTGTAATAGTTATTATATTTAGCTTAATCTGCTTGATTATATGGTTATTACAAACAGTTAAACTAAGAGAGCCTATAGTCAATGACTTTTATAAAAATTATAATGATGGTAGAGGTTATATATTAAATGAAAATTTATATAACCAAGCACTATACAGATATAAAAAATGCAATAATAAGGCTAGGTGGTTTATATTACTATATGACTATGTAAATAAATAAGTTATTACCTGTTTTATTTAAGTTTTGATAAGGCAAATTTTTCACTTTGCTGATGCCTACTTTTACCAAGTAGATACCTTTTGAAATTAACCTTTAAATAAATTTAGTTATGAAACAGAAGCAAGAAACTTAGTATCCATATACTATTATATTAAAATAATTTTGCTATTTTTGTAGCAGAGCAATCAATGACAGACTGTATTGAATATGCTGAAGAACTATTATAGAATTAATGAAGTTTTCAGCATGCTTGCAATGAAAGACTAACTTGTTGATTAATAGGCGAGATTGGCGGCGGCGCAGGCAGCGATAGAAGGATAGTCAAATACGCTGGTTAGGTACTTAACTATC
>ERZ833515.65-NODE-65-length-98607-cov-172.501695_pt1 | contig 98607 bp, 68 predicted proteins | sample MGYA00519949_ERZ833515 | MGnify/ENA primary metagenome ERZ833515 (study PRJEB31850, sample SAMEA3708741) | human gut metagenome | biome: human gut; feature: human-associated habitat; material: faeces | place: China | collected 2014 ...
GTAAGGAAGTATTCCAAGATTGATGCCATATTGCAGCGATGTAATATTCGTTTGAGTAACTATGTGTCGAATACAGATTGTAAAAGTTACAAGGCTGTTGTCAAGCAAATCTCCGAAGGCGTAACTTCACCTCAAGAACTGCTTAGGCACGTACACAAACGCATTATAAACAAGCATGGAGAGGATACGATACTGGCAGCACTTACCGGTGTCGTTTCCGACGCTGAAATAGACATGCTTGCACAATATGTTGCAGAATCAGCCATATTGGAGGATAACAAGAACAAATGCATTGAAAAAATGCGGGAAATCTGCAACAGTGAGTTTGAGGAGCAAATGAAGAATCTTCAGGAAATCCCAGGTGTAAGCGAGCGTTCCGCCCTGACAGTCCTTGCCGAGATAGGTCCAGACGTAAATGCGTTCCCGAGTGCCAAACATCTCGTCTCTTGGTGCGGTTTCAACCCAAGAAATGACGAAAGTAACAAGAAAATCAAATCGAACAAGATTACTCACGGGAACAGATTCATCAGAATTGCCAGTGTTCAATGCGCATGGGCTGCATCAAGAACGAAAGATTGTTACTTCTCTAAGTTTTACGCATTTCACACGCAAGTGAGGAAGAAATTCAAGTTGAAAGTAGTGGTTGCAGTGGCTAGAAAAATACTTGTGTGCATTTGGCACATTTTGAAATTCAATGTTCCATACAAGGACTTTGAACCCCAAAAGCCTGTTGCTAAAGATTGTACTCAGCTTGCTTAGTGCAAGCTGTCACAATAAGTTTCCATTGCAAGGCTATAATGTTTCTGGTAGTTCGACTCCGTTTTCTGAAATTAGCCAAAGCCTTGGATACTTGTGGATGCCCACGTATAGCTTTGAGCTAGAAGAGAAAAATACTTTTTTACACATGTGCCATCTCTCCTAATTTGGAGAGACAGGATTTTTGTGCGGTTTTGGAGACTAATACTAGAGGTTTGCATATTACTTTGGCTATTCCTAATTCCTTTTTTAGAGAAAACATTTATTATATTTATTAATAACCTCAATTGGATGTGGCATTGTTTTGTTATCATGCCAATCGAGAGTAAAAAACAGTTCTTTTTCTAATGACACAGATACCGTTAATACCATCATGGAATCTGTGGATAGCACCAGTATCATTGAAGAACAAAAAAGGATTGCAGCGGAAGAAGCACGATTACAAGAAAGAAAAGCAGAATTGGACAAACTATCTAAAAACTTTAACCAGAAAAAGGACGAGTTTAGTAATAAAATCTGGATTTTTCCTAAAGATAGTCCTAAATATCGAAATAGAAATGCAACTTATTGCTATTTTATGAAACAAAACAAAGAAGTTAGGAATTTTAGGTTTGTCTTTCAGTATGTTAATAGTGACTGGCTATTTATCAAGGACCTAATATTCAATATAGATGGTAAGGTGTTTGAGTATAGAAGATTAGATTTTAATACAGACTGTCGTGGAGGGCAAATCTGGGAATGGTGCGATTTGCAACTAAGCGATATAGATCTTATACGAGCACTTGAGAAAGCAAAGAGTATAAAGATTAAAATGAATGGAGATAAATATTATGACACCCGAACTCTAAAATCTGCGACTATTACGTCTATCCAAGAAACAATTAAGTATTATAAAGCTCTTGGAGGCAGATTTTATTAACAACTAATGATTGCAAATTCATATAATCGTTCTAAGGTAATAATCTTTATGAAGCAAAAGAAAAAGTTTTTATACGTGACATTGCCAATCGTGATTTTAGGTATTTTCGCCTTTGGTTATAAGTATTACTACTGTGATATGGTAACAGATTATCTTCAAGTAACCTATTATCCACAAATGGTAAAACTTTACAGTATTAATTGGGGATATGGTAGAGAGTATTACGATCCTGAAGTAAAAGTGTCAATTAAGAGTTATGAAAATGACAGTATTGCATTCTCTACAGAATATGGTAGGGTTACAAAATATTATGAGTCTATAAAAGAATTTAATGAGCCTGATTTTTTGAAGTTTGTGAATGATAATATGAATCCCGATTCCAAATATTATAGTTATGCAATGTTCTATAATAAAGAAATACAGAAGGAGATTTTTCTTATCAAATTTGAACATACAAGAGCGTTTGATGTAAAAACGCTCTTGGCTGACGTTAAGAAAATAGGAATAGATACTTCCAAATTAGAAGAGTATATGAAAAAGAACCAAATCAAATATGACTTCACGCCAGTTTGGATTCCAGATTTGGAAGACACTCTTATACCTCTAACATTTGGAGGAAGAAGAAATAGGCTGTAAATACTAATTACGTGAGTTTGGGATAATATCTCCATAAACAATAAACCATATGCGTTTCCAACCTACAAAGGGTGACCATAAAATGATCACCGATAAGAAATGTCCAAAAAGTTATTTTATTGCCAAATTACAAGCTGTCCGTCAGAAGGGGGAATCTCATAGTCAAAGTTGACATGAGGCTTCGTTGAGAAGAAACAATATGCTCCCATTGCAGCCAAAATATTCATAATAAAATTATGCAAACTCCGATGACGAGTGTGTACAATTTGAACTCCATTTTTGAGCATATCATTTACAGATTTGATTACACTTCTTTTGCGTAGCATAATCTTATCATAAAGTGGCATCAGCTTCTGTTTCATGTTTGAACGAAGTCCTGTAATAATATGAACAACCTTATCCCAAAGCCTGCCAAAAAGAGTTTGAGATATGTACCCTTTATCTGCATATTGTTTACCGAATGCTTTGTCAGTCAATGCATTCATAACATCGACATTGCGATCATCTACACAGGCTCTCGTTAGGGTAAAGTTTATTATCTCACCTTTTTCATTGCAGCAGATACAGTTTAAAACTGATGTACCCCCCCCCATAGTACTTTTTCCTCTAGTGTCAATATCCTTGAAAACTTTCATGCTGAAAAAACGTTTGTTGTGTATGACTGGTATGCATGTCTGCATCATCATGTTAGCCATCATCATGAAGCTACACAAAGGAAAGATAACCATCTGGTAACGCAGATGAGTCTATAACGATAACTTCGGGGTTGTTACTGAACAAAGATATTACCTCTTGGTCGTGAAAATCATAAGAACGACGGCCCAGAACACAAGAAGCGTGAAACCGACCTTGGTGCTAAACCAAAAACCTTCTTTCGCCCTATCGTAGAGCTTGGCACCATAACAGAAACCACACATGGGCTGAAAACCTTGGCCAAAACCAATGATAACGCTGAAGATAAACATGCTGATGCAGGTCACAATGCACATGGTAGCGATGGCAGCATCGCTATAGTTGCTGGCAACACTGTTGAGAGTTTGTTGCTAATGCTTGCGAGTCTATGTCAAGAAATTGAAGGTGTGTTATCGGCAATTATTTCTTTCACGAACAGACCTTCAAAAGAAATATTGCGATGACTGTAATGGCGTAAAAGCCTGAAAAACGTATTAATTTGATAGAAAAGGGAAGAAAAAGTATTTGCAATATTTGTCACCTAAAGAAAAAAACGTACTTTTGCACGCCGATTATTATCTGGCTGGCTTAAAAAGCCTGCTAATCCGCGGATTAATAGTTGCATCCGTTTTTATTGGCCAGGGTGTAATGGTTAGGTAATATCTGCGGTAAAAAGATAAACATTAGTAGTTACAATTTAAAACAAACAAAAGTGGACACTTTAAGTTACAAGACCATTTCTGCTAACAAAGAGACTGCACAAAAAGAATGGGTAGTAGTAGATGCTACTGATCAAGTTCTGGGTCGTCTTTGTACAAAGGTTGCCAAACTGCTGCGCGGTAAGTATAAACCCAACTTTACTCCGCACGTAGATTGTGGTGACAACGTTATTATCATCAATGCCGATAAGATTCAGCTTACTGGTAAGAAGTGGACTGATCGTATCTATCTTACTTACACTGGCTATCCTGGTGGTCAGCGTGAACACACTCCTGCAAGCATCATGGCTAAGCCTAACGGTGCTGACAAGTTGTTCCGTCGTGTAGTGAAGGGTATGCTTCCTAAGAATAAGCTTGGTGCAAAGCTCCTTGGTAACCTCTATGTTTACGAAGGTGCAGAACACAAGCATGAAGCACAGTCGCCCAAGGCAATTGATATTAACCTCCTTAAATAAGCTTAGCAGTAATGGAAATGATTAATGCATTAGGCCGTCGTAAAAGCGCCATCGCCCGTATCTACGTAACCGAAGGTACAGGTAAAATTACCATTAACAAGAGAGATCTTACTGAGTATTTCCCCTCTCCCATCCTGCAGTTTGTTGTTAAGCAGCCTCTTACCCTCTTGGACGTTGCTGAAAAGTACGACATTAAGGTAACACTCTGTGGTGGTGGTTTCACGGGTCAGAGTCAGGCTCTTCGCCTTGCTATCGCTCGTGCACTCGTAAAAATTAATGCTGATGACAAGAAGACCCTACGTGCTGAAGGCTTCATGACTCGCGACCCCCGTGCCGTTGAGCGTAAAAAGCCAGGTCAGCCCAAGGCTCGTCGTCGCTTCCAGTTCAGCAAGCGTTAATATTCTGCGCTGCCTAAAATTAGAGCATTTGTATATTATTATAGCTGTTGCATGATTTTAGGATTGCTGCTGGATTTACGTTTAGTATCTAAACCAAGAAGACTTTGTGGAAGTGTTTGATCTATATGTAATACTTAACAAACTACCTCTTGGCTGGTTGAACTAAAACAACTTACAAGAAAGTAAACGAAATTAAAAGAAAAGAAATGTCAAGAACATCATTTGATACCCTTTTGGAGGCCGGTTGTCACTTCGGTCACCTCAAACGTAAGTGGAACCCCGCTATGGCTCCTTACATCTTCATGGAGCGCAATGGCATTCACATTATCGACCTTCACAAGACTGTTGCAAAAATCGACGAAGCTGCAGAAGCTTTGAAGGCAATTGCAAAACAGGGCAAGCGTGTCCTCTTCGTAGCTACTAAGAAGCAAGCAAAGGACGTTGTAGCAGATAAGGCTGCATCAGTCAATATGCCTTACGTTACTGAACGTTGGCCGGGCGGTATGCTCACCAACTTCCCAACAATTCGCAAGGCAATCAAAAAAATGGCCAATATCGACAAGTTGATGAACGATGGTACTTACTCTAACCTTTCAAAGCGTGAAATCCTTCAGATTTCTCGTCAGCGTGCAAAGTTGGAGAAGAACCTCGGTTCTATCAGCGACCTTACACGCCTACCTGCTGCATTGTTCGTTGTAGATGTATGCAAGGAACATATTGCAGTAAAAGAGGCTCAACGCCTCGGTATTCCAGTATTTGGTATTGTTGATACAAACTCTGATCCTAACGTTGTAGATTATCTTATCCCTGCTAACGATGACTCTAACAAGAGCATCGAGGTAATTCTTGACGCTGTATGTGGCGCAATCGCTGAAGGCGTTGAAGAACGTAAGGCTGAGAAGGTAGACACTGAAGCTGCAGGTGAGGGCGAAACGAAGTCACGTAATAAGCGTGCTTCTAAGGCTCGCGCTGAAAAGGCTGAAGCTCCCGCTGCTGAAGAAGCAAAGGCTGAGTAATCTGCTATTAATTTATTGAAAGTATAAAGTATAAGCGTATAAAGTATAAAGTATAACCCCCATTTGCGAGATTACACTTTTATTACCTTATACATTGTGCTTTATACTTTTCTACTTTTAAAATCCTAACTACTAACCAACTATATTTCCAAAAGAAAATGGGAGTATCATTAGAAGATATCAAGAAGCTTCGCACTATGACAGGTGCAGGCTTGGGCGACTGCAAGAAGGCACTCGCTGAGTCAAATGGCAACATCGAAGAGGCCATCGAAATTATCCGTAAGAAGGGTCAGGCTGTTGCTGCAAAGCGTTCAGACCGTGAAGCTGCAGAAGGTGCAGTACTCGTAAAGTGCGAAAATGGCTTTGCTGCTATCATCGCTCTTAAGTGTGAGACTGACTTCGTAGCTAAGAATGCTGACTTCGTTAAGCTCGCTCAGGATATTCTTGACCTCGCTGTAGCTAACAAGTGTAAGAGCCTCGAGGAGGTTAATGCGCTTACACTCGGTGGCCACACTGTTGCTGAAGCTGTAACTGATCGCAGTGGTATTACAGGTGAGAAGATGGAACTCGATGGTTATAACTTCATCGAGGGTGACAATGTAGCCGTTTATGACCACATGGGTCGTCATATGCTCTGCACTATGGTGCAGACGAACAAGCCTGCTGAAGAACAAGCTCACAATGTGGCTATGCAAGTAGCTGCTATGAATCCTGTAGCTCTTGATGAAGCAAGCGTTCCTCAAGAAGTGAAGGACGAAGAACTCAAGGTGGCTATTGAGAAGACAAAGGAAGAGCAGGTGAAGAAGGCTGTAGAGGCTGCTATCAAGAAGGCTGGCTATAACGCTTACATCGCTGAAAGCGAAGAGCACCTTGAAGAAGGTATCCGTAAGGGTAATATCACTGAAGAGGACGCTGCTGCTATCCGCGAGTTGAAGGCTAAGACTGCAGAAGAAAAGTCTGCTAACTTGCCCGAACAGATGGTTCAGAACATCGCTAACGGACGTATGAAGAAGTTCTATAAGGAGTCTTGCCTCTTGAATCAAGAGTACATTCAGGATAGCAAGCAGACTGTTGCTGAATATCTGAAGTCAACTGACAAGGATCTCACTGTTACGGCTTTCAAGCGTTTTACGCTTCGTGCTGAGTAATTGCATTTCATAAATACATGAAGTAAAAAGGCTATGGCTTATTAGGCCATAGCCTTTCTTTTTTAGTAAATTCTATACAATAAACGCTATTCATACATTTGACCAAAAATAAATTTGTACATTTGCATATACAAAGAAGACTAAACTCTATCTAAATCTCACATTTAATAAGGTGGAAGACGATAAGATTGTTAAAATAGACATTGATAAGGTGTTGCAAAGTAAAATGGGGGCAAAGTCGAAGTTTGTACCTCGCTTTATTTGCAATTGGCTAAAACATATCGTGCATCAAGAAGAAATTAATGCTTTTCTTGAAAGCGTTGGGGGTAAGCAGGGTTTACCTTGGCTTGATGCGGTAATGGATTTTTTGGACGATAAGATTGAAATTTCAGGTTTGGAAAATCTGCCTGATGATGAGGGCGGACGCCGATACACGTTTGTAAGTAATCATCCTTTAGGTGGGCCAGATGGTATCGCAATAGGTCAAATTCTTGGTCATCGTTATAATGGAAGGATACGTTATCTCGTAAACGATCTGCTTATGAATCTTCATGGTTTAGCCCCACTTTGTGTTCCTATAAATGTGACGGGGAAGCAAAATCGAGATCTTCCACGCCAAATAGAGGCAACGTTTAGTAGCGATAATCATGTGATTCTGTTCCCTGCTAAATTATGCTCACGACGAAAGGGAGGAGTTATTCATGACTTACCATGGAATAAAACTTTTATAACGAAAAGTATAGAAACGCAGCGTGATGTTGTACCTATTCACTTTGAGGGACGCAACTCTGATCGCTTCTATCGAATCGCAAACCTTTCCAAATCGTTGGGCTTAAAATTTAACGTAGCCATGCTTTTTCTTGCTGATGAGACTTTCCGTAATCGGCATAAGACGTTTAAAGTTACAATAGGGAAACCAATTCCGTGGCAGCACTTTGACAAGAGCAAACGTCCGTCGGAATGGGCGCTTTGGGTAGAGGACATCGTTTATCAACTTCCTCATCTTTAAAGGACTAAGAAGTCGTCTAAACTTTTCTGCCGAAGATTACTTTTAAACTTTTATCTCTTCTAAATTCAATCTTTACCTTTCTTTTTGACCGCTTTTTGACCTTTCATCGGTCGTGTAGCTCGCTACACTCCCTCTTCAATGCCCAAAGATAGTGCAAACCGAATGCAAAAAGCCAAGCTTGCTTGAGATTTTTGCTGAGGTGCAGCCTATCTTATACAAAATCGCTTCAAAAATAAAGGCAAATCTTGAACTTCATAAAAGTTTAGACGACTTCTAACACATAGTGCTAATGCTCAAAGGTTATTTCTAAAAAATAGAAGGTCTTACGTTTTAAACGTTGTAAGGTAATTTTAGCTGATTGGTGAGGTATATAAGGATGCTTTTTAACCTCATAACCCTCGTAATCTCATAACCGAATTTTATTAATTCAGACTCATATACAAATGCTTTAGTCATGCAACCAATTATATCACCTGTAGATAAAACGCTACTAAAAAAAGAATTAACACCAGATAGACGTTTGCGCACGACAAACAAAGCTGGTAATGAGATTTATATTATAACTTACCAGCAGGCTCCTAATGTGATGCGCGAAATTGGGCGTTTACGCGAAATTGCCTTCAGGGCTGCTGGAGGTGGTACTGGCATGGAGTTGGATTGGGACGAATTTGATACTTGTGAACATCCTTATTATCAACTAATCGTTTGGGATCCAGAGGAAGAACTCATATTGGGTGGCTATCGCTTCTTGCCTGGAAGCGAAGCAAAATATGATGATAAGGGGCAACCGTGTTTGGCTACAAGTCACATGTTTCACTTCTCTGATCATTTCTTGAAAACGTATATGGCTGATACGGTTGAGCTTGGTCGGTCGTTCGTTACGCTTGAGTATCAAAGCACCAGAGCCATGAGCAAGGGTATATTTGCTTTAGATAACCTATGGGATGGGCTTGGTGCTCTTACGGTAATCATTCCCAATCTAAAGTACTTCTTTGGAAAAATGACAATGTATCCTTCGTTTAATCGCCAAGCACGTGATATGATATTGTTCTTTTTGAAGAAGCACTTTGGTGACAAGGAGCAACTGATAACTCCTTATTCTCCTCTTGTTATTGATACTCCAGAAGAGGAGCTTGAAAGGCTTTTTGTATGTGATGACTTTAAGTCTGATTATCGTATACTTAATACAGAAGTGCGCAAGCGCGGATTTAATATTCCTCCATTGGTTAATGCTTATATGGGGTTAAGTCCGACGATGCGCGTGTTTGGTACGGCGATTAATCATGAGTTTGGTGAGGTGGAAGAGACTGGTATCTTCCTCGCAGTAGACGAAATCTTAGAACAAAAGCGAATGCGCCATATTGACACCTTTGTAAAAGAACATCCAGATAGCTTAAATCTATTTGAGCAATTGTTTAAGCAAAAGCAATTGTAAGTTGTGAAGTCGCTCCACTATTTTATTAATAAATATTAAAATAGTGGCGCGACTTCTCTTTTCTTCGTAATTTTGCAGACAAATTACGAAGAGTCTGTATTTATGAACGTCTTGGGATAAAATAATAGCAAAAGCCTGCATCGGCACAACCTTTGCAGGCATTTGTTGTGTTGTGACGCGATGTCACTTATTCTAAATGACGAGTGAAAGAAGAACTATGCGACAACTAAAGATTAATAAAAGTATTACCAACCGCCAGAGTGCGGCATTGGACAAGTATTTGGTAGAAATTGGCCGTGAGGAACTTATCTCAACTGATGAAGAGGTAGAACTTGCACAGCGTATTCATCGTGGTGGTCCTGATGGACAAGCAGCGCTGGATCGTCTGACGCGTGCCAACCTACGCTTCGTTGTCAGTGTGGCTAAACAGTATCAAAATCAAGGACTTACACTTAACGACTTAATTGATGAGGGTAACTTGGGACTCATTAAGGCAGCGCAGAAGTTTGACGAAACACGTGGTTTTAAGTTTATCTCATACGCTGTATGGTGGATTCGCCAAAGCATTCTTCAAGCTATCTCAGAGCAAAGTCGTATTGTACGTATGCCCCTTAACCAGGTAGGCTTTCAAAGTAAACTTACCAAAGCAATTGTAAGCTTCGAGCAAGAATTTGAGCGTCGCCCTTCTGTAGGCGAATTGGCAGAATTGCTCGATACAGATGTAAGCAAAGTACAAGAAGCCTTGGGTACGAATGGTAAAAAGGTGAGCGTAGATGCTCCCTTTGCTGAAGACGATTCAAACTGTCTGATTGACATTATGACAGATGACAGTGCTCCTGGTACTGATAACCAAATGGAGAAAGAATCGCTTTCGTCTGACCTTGATGCTGCACTTAAGTCACTCAATGATCGTGAACGCCAGGTACTGAAAATGCTCTTCGGTATTGGACGTAACGAAATGACGGCAGAAGAGGTGGCTAATACGCTCAACCTTACTCGTGAGCGTGTACGCCAAATCAAGGAACGTGCATTGCGCCGTTTACGCGAAGCTGATAATATTAAAATTTTGATGAAATATTTAGGCTAAAAGCGCTAAATTACATATTTATTATTTACTATACTGCGAGGAACCTTTTTCTACAAAAGAAGGTTCCTCGCTTTCTTTGTCTGTATCTTTTTGTACGAAATATAGTTTGATTAAGTTCAAATTGTTATCTTTGCAAATAGAAATTCAAACAATTAGCACAAAAACAATGGATTTATTTATAAAAAAGACAACCGAAGAACTATTGTTAGAAGCAGATAATGAAGGCGGTAATGGCCTGAAGCGCGTGCTTGGTATGTGGGGATTGATAGCATTGGGAGTAGGTGTTATTATAGGTGCAGGCCTATTTTCTGTTACGGGTATTGTAGCTGGAGAGCATACAGGGCCAGCTATCATATTGAGTTTTGCTATAGCAGCCGTTTGTTGTGCTTTGGCAGGGTTATGTTATGCGGAATTTGCGTCAATGATTCCCGTTGCAGGGTCTGCATATACTTATTCCTACTTTACCATGGGAGAATTAGTAGCTTGGGTTATCGGTTGGGATTTGGTGTTAGAATATGCGCTTGCGGCCATGACGGTGAGCATATCGTGGAGTAGATATTTTTGCATTATACTGAATGATATAGGGGTATCACTTCCTACGGCATGGAGTGCTTGTCCTGCCGATGGAGGCATCTTTAATGTGCCTGCAACATTGCTTATTGTTGTTCTATCGCTTATACTTATGTGTGGAACTAAGGGAAGTTCAAAGTTTAATGACTTTTTAGTAATACTTAAGATAGCAGTAGTATTGCTGTTCATTTTCATAGGATTTAAGTATGTAAAAGCTGAAAATTTAACTCCGTTTATACCGCAGAATACGGGCGTGTTTGGTGAATATGGTTGGTCGGGTGTTCTACGTGGTGCAGCTATTGTGTTCTTTGCTTTTTTAGGATTTGATGCAATCAGTACTGCAGCACAGGAGACCAAGAACCCGCGTCGGAATATGCCCATAGGAATTCTTGGCTCATTGTTGATTTGCACCTTGCTTTATATGGTGTTTGCACTTGTAATGACAGGCGTCGTTGACTATCATGCTTATAAAGGGACAGATAGTATAGCACCAGCAGCAACAGCCATTGCACACATGGGGCCTACGGCAATAGATGGCAGTGTAACTCCAGCCTATCCATGGTTAAATCGTGGTATAATTTTAGCCATTCTGATGGGGTATGCCAGTGTCGTGTTAGTAACTTTAATGGGACAGAGCCGCGTTTTCTACTCCATGAGCCGTGATGGGTTACTTCCTCCACTCTTTTCACATCTTCATAAGCGTTTTCATACTCCAGTACGTAGTAATGCACTCTTTATGACTGTGATCGGACTTTTAGCTGGAGTCGTTCCAGCCAATATAGCAGGTGAGATGACAAGTATCGGTACGTTGTTGGCTTTCTCACTCGTTTGCCTTGGTGTAATTGTGGTGCGACGCACACAGCCGAATGCACCACGCAGCTTTAAGACACCTTTTGTTCCTTGGGTGCCAGCAGCGGGAGTGGTTTGTTGTGTTAGTATGATGTTATTCTTACCTGCCGATACTTGGATACGACTTGTTATGTGGATGCTCATAGGATTAGATATCTATTCTTTTTATGGGGTGCAACATAGTGTTGCTGGTGGAGGTAATAAACGTCGCCATGGCCAAACGATTTTAAGCGCTATAGGAGTATTTGTAGCTATCTTGTGCGTCATTACTGGCTTTTGGCATCAGCAAACGTTGGGTTGGAACGATTCAAAATTGTTGTTCTATATAGCTCTGTGCTTTGGCGTATTCCATTTATTTTTCTATCTCGTAAGAGGTTTTAATATGAACAGTATAACAACCCACTAAAATAGTCTTTGTTATGGATTTATTTGTAAAGAAAACAGCCAACGAACTTCTTCAAGAAGCGGAGAATGAAGGAGGGCATGGTTTGAAGCGCGTACTTGGCCCTTGGGGATTGATAGCATTAGGCGTTGGTGTCATTATAGGTGCGGGACTTTTTTCTGTCACTGGTATTGTAGCCGGCGCACATACGGGGCCAGCTATCGTCATAAGTTTTGCTTTGGCAGCGATCGCTTGTGCTTTAGCAGGACTGTGTTATGCTGAATTTGCCTCTATGTTGCCAGTAGCAGGTTCGGCCTATACGTACTCCTACTTTACAATGGGAGAGCTGGTAGCATGGATAATAGGTTGGGACCTTGTACTTGAATATGCAGTGGCAGCAGTTGCTATAGCCATTTCGTGGAGCAAATATTTCAGTATTATGCTGACCGATATGGGATACCCCCTTCCTATAGAATGGACTGCTTGTCCTGCTGAAGGGGGCGTCTTTAATGTGCCTGCGGCCTTACTTGTTGTAGTACTTTCATTTATTCTCATGCGTGGTACAGCAGGTAGTTCTAAGTTTAATGATTTAATAGTTGCGCTTAAAATAATTGTCGTATTGGCATTTATCGCAATTGGTTTTAAATATATAAATACGGATAATCTTACTCCCTTCATTCCCCAAAACACGGGAGTGTTTGGTGAATATGGTTGGTCGGGCATATTGCGCGGTGCTGCTATCGTGTTCTTTGCCTATATTGGTTTCGATGCAGTAAGTACAGCAGCCCAAGAGACGAAGAACCCACGTCGCAATATGCCTATAGGCATTTTGGGGTCGCTCATTATTTGTAGCATTCTTTATATGGTCTTTTCGTTTGTGATGACAGGCGTTGTTGACTATCACGCTTATATTGGAGCAGAAAGTATTGCTCCTGCAGCAACGGCCGTAGCTCACATGGGCCCTGTTGGTGCTGACGGTGTGGTCGTTCCAGCCTATCCATGGCTCAATCGAGGCATTATTGTTGCTATACTCTTAGGCTATGCAAGCGTGGTTTTAGTGATGATGCTTGGCCAAAGTCGTGTATTCTATAGTATGAGTAAAGACGGTTTGCTCCCTCCGATATTCTCACATTTGCATAAACGCTTCCATACGCCCGCTCGCAGTAATTTCCTTTTTATGATAATTATTGGTGTGTTAGCTGGTACGGTACCTCCTAACATTGCGGGTGAGATGACAAGTATTGGTACGTTGTTTGCCTTCTCGTTAGTTTGTTTAGGTGTTATAGTAGTACGCCGCACACAACCTAATGCACCGCGTGGCTTTAAAACGCCACTTGTCCCTTGGATTCCTGCAGCTGGTCTCCTTTGTTGTGTAGGCATGATGTTGTTCTTGCCTGCTGAGACTTGGATTAGACTCGTTATGTGGATGCTTATTGGCATTGACATCTATTCTTTTTATGGCATAAAGCATAGTGTGATAGGTGGTGGTACTGTTCGTCGTCATGGTCAAACCATTCTAAGTGGTATAGGCGTCTTTATAGCCTTTCTTTGTATTGTAACAGGATTTTGGCATCAGCAGACAGTAGGGTGGGGTGAAAGTCATCTCATGCTATGGATCGCTGGTTTGTTTGGTGCTGTACATATCATGTTCTTTTTGGTGAGGGGCATAAGAAGATGATTTTGGCGCTGATATGAATTGATTTACAGTATTAATGCGTTTCCGCGTAAATGGGATGAATACCCGTTTACGTGGATTTTTTTTGACCTTGCCGTCCAAACGAGAAAGTAGAAAGCAATGCGATAGTTTTGCGTTGAAGTATTTAATTTGTACATTTGCGCAGTAAATCCTTTTTAGTTTTTATACTATGACAGTTAATGAACAAACATATCAGCAAATAGAGCGTGCTTTACGTAAGGTGGCTTCAAAGTATCCGACGGACGTAGAGTGCCCTCCGCTTACAGACCTTCACTTACAGGTGTTACAAGATAGTGGTGAATTGCGTATCTTTGATGACGATGATCACGAAATAACTCGTTGTGTTGTTGAAGAGTGGATAGGGAATAAGGACGAAAATTTTTACAAGGACGTTCAGAGCGTACTAATTGATGCGATAAAACGAATAAAAGACGTTACTGAGAACATTGCGATTATCAAGCCTTACTCTTTCACGCTTATAGGTGAGGATCACGAAACGATTGCCGACTTGTATTTAGTTGATGACGACACGATACTCATAAGTGGCGATCTCATGAAAGGCTTGGGTGAAGACCTTGAAAACTTTTGGCAAGATCTTGAACATCAAGACTAAAAAGCAATAAGATTATTAAAATAATGAAGTTATACAAAATAGCATTGGCTACTGTAATGTTATATAGCGGTAGTATTTATGCGCAAAACACAAAGTCCGAAGCATCGCTTTCATTAATTCCATTACCAACGCATGTAGAGCAGGGCAATGGTTCTTTCGTTTTTGGAAACAAAATAAAAGTCTATGCTGATGCCTATCAAGGGGATAGTATTCAATGGGTGTTGAACCAATTTGAAAAGAAATTAACTTACTCAACTGGCAAGCAGTTTAAAAAAGCAAAGCGTGCGAGTGGGGCAGATATGCAGCTCTTATTGGTTTCAAACCTTAAAGCCGAGGCATATCAGTTGTCAGTATCGCCAAGTCAAGTAGTAATAAGGGCTTCACGTCCGGCAGGTTTCTTTTATGCATTGCAGACGTTGCAGCAATTATTACCCTCGCGCAGTGTGTTGGCAGGTGTAAAAGCCCCCGACAGTATCAAACAATGGACATTGCCCGTAGTTGATATTAAGGATGAACCTCGCTTTGAGTGGAGAGGATTTATGTTAGATGAGGGGCGCCATTTCTTTGGAAAGGAAGAGGTGAAGAAGGTGCTTGACGTGATGGCAAGTTACAAGATGAATCGTTTCCATTGGCATTTAACAGAAGACCAGGGTTGGCGCATTGAGATAAAGAAATATCCGAAATTGACTGAGGTCGGTGCGTGGCGTAATAGCAAAGTTTTGGGTTATGGTGAGGTGAAGCCTGATGATATTCAATATGGTGGTTTCTATACACAAGAAGACGCACGAGAAATTGTAAAATATGCACGTGATCGTTTTATCGAAATCGTCCCAGAGGTAGATATTCCAGGTCACTCACAAGCCGCAGTAGCTTCTTATCCTGAATTTTTGGCTTGTGATTCTCAAAATTCACATGAGGTATGGCGCTATCAAGGCGTGTCAACGGATGTGATAAACGTTTCTAATCCGCGAGCAGTGCAATTCGCTGAAGATGTTATTGATGAACTGACAGAAGTTTTCCCTTACGCTTACCTTCATTTGGGAGGAGACGAATGTCCTGTTAACAAGTGGCAATCCAATGTTAGTTGTCAGGAACAACTCAAATCGCTTCAAAGCACCAACTATCGTGACTTACAGATAAATTTCTATAAGCAGTTGCAGCAACATATAGCACAAAAGCCTAAGGATAAGCAACGTCATCTCATATTTTGGAACGAAGTGTTGCATGGCAATACTCAGCCTCTTGGCAAGGATATTACCATTATGGCATGGGTTGGAGCCGATGCTGCGGCAAAAGATGCTGCATCGAGAGGATTTAATACAATACTGAGTCCTCAAATACCTTATTATATCAATCGTCGTCAGAGCAAACTGCCAACTGAACCTCGTTCACAAGGTTGGGGAACAGAAACGGTTGAGGCTGTTTATAACTATCAGCCGTTGAAAGGTGTTGATGCATCGTTGCAACCGCATTACTTAGGAGTACAAGCAAACTTTTGGACGGAGTGGGTAGAAGATGCTTCGACGGTTCAATACCTTATGTTGCCTCGTTTAGCAGCAGTTGCGGAGGCGGGTTGGACACCGCAAGAGCAACGCAGCTATCCGAACTTCTTGCAACGTTTGCAAACAGAACCTTCATTTTATCAGTTTAAGGGAGTTAATTACGGTAAACACGTATTTGGTGATAATGATAAAGCACCAATGAAGTGATAATTTAAGATTATAAGTATCGCAATAAGTGAGGGGCAAGTCCTACAGGTTTGCTCCTCACTTGTTGTTTGTTAGTAGCTTGATAGCTGATTTCTTGTTTTATGGTTAAATAAGTCTATAAAGTAGTATAGTTGTACTTCGTATTTAATCCTTCATGTTACTCCAAATAGGATTGAAGTTCTTTTGTTGAGAGTATTGTTCCGCTTCAGCATCTTTTAAGATGTTGTGTGTATTCTTCACGTCAATAGTAGCGCTGCCGTATGAAGTGTCTAATAAGCAATGTTCAATTTCAAAAGCTATTGTATTGCTTTGGGGGGGGTAAATAGTGTTTCTTTTGTTTGTTGAGTTTCATTCTTTTATTTCACGATTACCTTTTTACCATTAATAACGTAAATGCCTTTAGGCAACTTGTCCTTATTGTCACATTTCACTTGGACACCGCTCAGTGTCGTGACAACAGAACTCTTAAAATCTGGATTGCTACTTATGTTTCCGATGTTAGTTACATCTTTATTGTCAGTCACTAAAGCAAATCCCATTGATTGGTTGGCTATTGATTTGGGAACGGCCAAATAGGCTTTTCCACCCTTGTTAACAAAAGGTCCGCCATCTTCTGCGCCGTAGAAAAATCCAAAAACCTTCTTGTCATCAATTGTACCATAAGTAAGCATATAGTATGTATAGTTATCTTCAGCTTCAATCATTTGGTCGCTTGATGTGCCACGAAGATAATTATTGCTACTTAGGTCAGTTGGTATATAATATTTATTAGTTTCGTAGCAAGGGTATGCACCTGCTTGCTCGCTATAGATTAGCGCGGGGCTATGCTTCTTTAGATAAGCAACACCTTTTACTGATAATTTTTTTTTGCAAGTCAGTGTTCCTTTTTCATCAACATTGCTAATGGTATAAACGTCGATGTCAGCTGGAAGTTTTACATCATAGTCGGAATAAAATGTTGTCCAATGTGTGTTTGACACAGTAATATTTCCAACAAGGTGTGTCGGTCTTCCGTAAATGTAAGGCAGTGTGTATTTATTGTCATCAAGGTTGGAGGTCGCAACAAACTTTTTTATTTCTTTGTTAAAGACAATAGTATAAGTTTTTGACGCATTACTAGTTTCAGTATAACTTATCTTTGCACTTCCATTAGCTTGAATAGACAAAATCCAGCCATTGTCTAGTTCGCTGGCGTTATATGCTATGGCAAATTTTTTATTTTTAATGTAGTAGTATTTATTATCGTTGTATGAGAAAATTTTATATCCATTGCCCTTTCTTGTAAATTCGAACCCATTTTTTCCTAATGGACCATAGTAAAACTGCCCATTTTTATCAATAGTTATTTCGTCAGATCCCAATGAAGCACTCTTTAATACATTTTGGGCGCAATAGAATTTTCCGTCACATTCGGCTATAAGGTGATAACGTTCGTTTTCTTCGACACTTGTTACTTTTTCGTATAAGTCATAAGACGTCTCTTGTGCATTGCTGCTTAGAATGCAAAGCAAGTTGAGTAGTAATACAAAAAAGCAAGTTTTTTTATTCATTTTTCCGTATGTTTTCGTAAATAAAAAAGTAAAAATAATAGACCTATGTATACCAACACTAAATAAGTGTGCTTGTATACAAGGTCTATTATGTTGTTGCAACGTTGTTGCAACGAAATTACAATTCGTTAGTGACCTCGTTACCCATTTGCATAACGTAAGTAAGTTTAAGATCGTTGTCGAACATCATGAGGTCGGCATCCTTGCCAGCTTCAAGAGAACCCTTGCGATCGAATACACCCATAATCTTAGCAGGCGTTTCACTTGCCATGCGACAAGCGTCGGCAAGCGGAATGTTAGCTTGCTGTACACAAGTGCGGATAAGGCGGTCCATCGTAGCGATAGAACCTGCAAGAGCTGAACGATCGGCAAGTTTGCAAACACCGTCCTCGAGTATTACGCGAGGGTCGAATGCAGCATCGCCTTCAGTGGCAGCGCAAGCCAATGAGTCCGTGATGAGTGCCGTTTTTTCAACACCTTTAATCTGGTAAATCATACGGAGCATAACGGGAGGAACGTGAATACCGTCAGCAATCATTTCTACAGTCATGTCCTGTAGGGCGAAGATGCTTTCTACCGTTCCAGGTACTTTAAATTCGCGGTTTTTGTAAACAACGGGCATGGCGTTGTAGAAGTGAGTAGCGTGAGTCATACCAGCATCATGTCCTGCAACAACGTCTTCGTATGTAGCACGTGTGTGGGCAATAGCAGGAAGGACACCATGTTTGCGGCATGCTGTAATGAATTCTACAGAACCTGGAAGTTCTGGAGCTTCGTCCCAACGCTTTAAGCACTTGTACTTTTCAAGTAGCGGCTCGTATTCTTCAGCAACAGGGGCTTTAATCCATTCAGGAATTTGGGCACCAGCTTGTGCGGGGTTGAAGTAAGGGCCTTCAAGGTGTAGACCCAAAACGGGGCTGTTATCTTCGGCCATCAGCTTGTCACAAGTCTCGCAAGCGGCTTCAATCATGGGCACTGTTGATGATGAAAGTGTAGGGAAAATAGAAGTAGTACCATGCTTCATGTGTGCCTTAATAGCTACGCGGAAAGCCTCTTCCGTTCCTTCCATGAAGTCACGACCGCCACCACCATGAACGTGCATTTCAATACCGCCAGGTACGATAACGCAACTTTTGGCATCGATAGTTTCTGCGCCTTCAACGTGTAGGTCACAATTTGATACTGCTTTAATTTTATTGCCATCAATGATGACAGAACCACCCTCTAACCAACCTTGAGGTGTGAGGATGCGTCCGTTAATAATTTGCTTAAGCATGATATTTGTTTATTGGGTAATGCGTGAGATGATAGGTTGTTTTTTAATCCTTTATAGGAAATAGCCTATTCCCCTATGCGCAAAGGTACGTATTATTTTTTTAACTTTGCAGTCAAAAGTATAGGAAATGAATACAAAAGTTCGTGAAGATAGAAGACTTCGTCCGCCACGCAATGGTTGGTTAGCTCTGATGCCATTGTTATTTTTAGTATTGTTAATGGCGGTGTTAGGAATTGTTTTAAATGATTTTTCAAGTGTGCCAATGACAGTTGTGTTCATAATAACGAGCATTGTTGCCATGTTGACCTTGCGAGGTTATAGCGTCGAGGAACGCGTACGTGCTTTCTCGCGTGGAGCAGGCAGTAGTGAACTGCTGTTGATGGTTTGGATATTTATATTGGCGGGGGCTTTTGCGGCTTCGGCAAGGGAAATGGGGGCCGTAACGGCCACTGTTGATCTAACCTTACGGCTTCTGCCGAGCGATATGCTCTTGGCTAGTTTGTTCGTGGCTGCTTGCGTCGTTTCGATATGTATTGGCACTTCAGTAGGTACCATCGTGGCATTGGTGCCAGTTGCAGCAGAGTTGGCCGAGCGTACAGGTATCGTACTGCCTTTAATGGTAGCCGCTGTTGTGGGCGGTTCATTCTTTGGTGACAATTTGTCTTTTATATCAGACACTACCGTAGCGGCTACTCGCACGCAAGGGTGTTCCATGAACGATAAGTTTAAGACCAACTTCAAGTTAGTGTTGCCCGTTGCAATCGTATGCTTTGTAATTTATGCAATAATGGGCGTAAGAGGTACAAGTGTAGAGCAGGTGCCACTACAAGAAGTTCATCTATGGCGCATATTGCCCTACGCTGCAGTGCTTGTCACAGCGTTGTTGGGTGTAAATGTATTGCTGGTACTCTGTTTGGGTATATTGTTGACGGGTATAGTTGGCCTATTCGATGGTAGTTATACTTTTACCAATTGGATTGCTTCGATGGCTAAGGGAGTAACGGGTATGGGCGATTTGATACTCATATCCATGATGGCTGGCGGATTATTAGCGATCGTACGCAAAGGGGGTGGTGTGACTTATTTGGTGCGTGGACTGACGCGTCGTGTACATACCTCACGTGGTGCGGAATGCTGCATTTCGGCATTAGTCGCTTTAACTAATTGCTGTACAGCCAACAATACGGTAGCTATACTCTCTGTTGGTAGCATTGCAAAGGATATAGCCGAGCGTTATGGCGTGGATAAAAGGCGATCGGCAAGTTTGCTTGACATCTTCTCGTGTGTAGTGCAAGGCATTATTCCCTATGGCGCACAACTATTGATGGCGAGCGGCTTGGCCGTGTTGAGTCCTATAGAGATTATTCCTTATTTATATTATCCAATGCTTCTGGCCGTTATAACGGTGATGAGTATATTATTGATGAAGAAAAATGGCAAAACAAGCAAAAAGTAAAAGTAAGAAGAGAAGAATTAGTAAGCGCAAGGTGCTTCGCCTTGTACTTGTGTTGGCATTGATAATATATGGCCCGATAGCGCTTATACAATATTGTGGTGACGATGAAGCTCGAAAACTGAGCAAAAATCCAGAACAGATTTTGCCGCATATTAATGATTCCTTGCAGAACGATCGGTCTACATTCGAAGGCTCAGCGCGTATGGATAGTATGATTGATAAGTATCTTAAGCGTTGGGAAATAAATGGTGCGCAGTTAGCTGTGTCGCGTAATGATTCTTTAGTTTACGTTAAAGGTTATGGTTGGGCTGAAATGGAAACCAATCAGCGTATGCAACCTCAAAATATATTGCGTATAGCCTCTGTGTCAAAACTGATTACGGCAGTGGGTATTATGCGACTGCGCGAAATGGGCAAGTTGCAACTTTCAGATCACGTGTTTGGCCCGCAAGGTGTATTAAACGACTCGACTTATACCAATGTGATAACTGATAAGCGCTACTTTGATATAACTATCGAAGATTTGTTGCGCCACAAAGCAGGCTTTACACGTGCAGCAGGTGATCCCGTCTTTTCGACGCGTTATATTATGATGCAGAACCACTTGTCGACACCTCCAGACCACAAGACATTATTGCGTATTGTGCTAAAGCGTCGGTTAGGCTATGATCCTGGCTGTGACATGCAAAAGTACTGCAATATAGGTTATTTGCTTCTGTCTATGATAATCGAAAAGCGCTCTGGCATGAGCTATGAAGAATTTATCCAGCGCAATGTGCTTTATCCAGCAGGGTGTTTCGACTTTCATATTGCAGGTAATTATTATAAAGACCGTTTGCCCAATGAAGTGAAGTACTATATGCACAAAGAGGCTGAACCTATTCACGAATTTAATAATAGCGGGCGAATGGTCGTAAAGTGTTATGGCGAAAATGATATAACGAGTGCAGCTGGTGCAGGAGCTTGGGTGGCTTCGGCTGCGGAATTATGCCATTTCGTTTCGGCCATTGATGGCGATAAACGTTATCCAGATGTGATATCTGAGGAGTCGGTTAATATGATGACGGAAGACAAAGGTGATCACCGTTTCTCTTTAGGTTGGAACTTCACTCCTAAAGGAAAACCTTGGACGCGAACAGGTACACTTTCTGGTTCAAGTGCTTTAGTAGTGCGCTATCCTGATACCAATCAGTGTTGGGTGTTGATAACGAATACAAGTAGTTGGAAAGGGCAGGGGTTTGCAAAGGATACCATGGCACTTTTTGAAAAGTTACGCAAAGAGTTCGGATTGGCCATGCGTCCTTTGAAGGTTGAGTTCTTAAAGCGTTAGTTAGTTTATTAAACGTGAAGCGTGTATGAACATTAAGGCGCGCTTCGCGCTTGGTTTTTGAACATTAATTTTTCATTAATCGACCATTAATCTTTTTCGTTAATCTATTCATTAATCTTGTTCTATAGTCTACCATTGAACAAATACTCTTCTTATGTCTTTAATGGAAAGATTAATGAATAGATTAACGAACAAGATTAATGGTCGATTAATGAAAAATTAATGTTCAAAAACCAAAGCGCGAAGCGCGCCTTAATGTTCATTTCTGTCTCTTCGATAAATTGCAGCTTATGTATATGCCAAGACTATCATAGCTCGCACCATTCGTTATAAAAATATTTACATTTTAAGCTCATTATGGTACCAATAATCAATTAGTTGGCGAGCAAGGCTAACTTTGCCAGGAATGGCTGGGAGATTGCTACGCTTATACCACCCCCCCTTATTAAGTTCGGAGCGTTGTAGCTTTAATTCACCATCAGCATAATCAGCTGTAAAGCCTACCATAAGTCCACTGGGATAGGGCCAGGGTTGGGAAGCAAAGTACCTTATGTTCGTTACATGAAGGTGAGTTTCCTCCCACACCTCGCGTTGCAAGCACTCTTCAAGCGTTTCGCCCGTTTCGACAAAGCCAGCCACTAATCCTAAGTAATCTTTCTTGAATTTGTTGCTTTGTACTAATAATATTTCTTCACCATTGTTGCGAGTTATGGCTACAATAATGGCAGTAGCTAATGCTGGCCAGACCTCTTTGCCACAGTTGGTGCAACGTTTAGATATATCGGTGTGAAGTTGCATCGGAGCGCCACAAACGCCACAGTATTTTGTGTTCTGATCCCAATAAAGAATTTCGCGCCCCTTGCCAGCCATGTTGTAGAGTTTGGTCGGTAGCAAGTCGAACGATGTTCGAAGTGGCACCATATTCCACTCCTCGCCTACAATAGGGCTATCAAGTCGAGCGGTGTAACAACCATGCTCATTCAGATTGGGTAAGTGGTGTAAATGCTGCCATGAGGCTAACTCAATGGGACACTCTTCGCCAGTAGGCACTTGATTGTCACGCGTAAGCAGCAGTGTATCTTGACAAAATAAGAAGTAGTAGTTCATGTTCTTATTTTTTTAAATAAACAGGCTCCAACCCAGCAGAATTAAAGCGAACTTTGTTCTGCATTCGCTTTGCACTGTTTTTATATACAAAAAGCAATAAGTGCAGTCAAATGCTTTTTTAGCTTTGACGACTTATTGCTTTTATGTTTTTTATATTTCGGGTGAGGCTTTATTAAAGGCCTAAACTCTTTTGTACGGCTTCAATCTTTTCGTTTGCATCAGCTACAGCGCCAGGATAGCACTTGGGGCAATTCATGTGTCCCTTCACTTCGATGTAGAATTTAATCTTAGGCTCCGTGCCAGAGGGGCGAACGCTCACCTTTGTTCCGTCAGCCGTGTACCATTGTAGTACATTGCTCTTCTCGGGGAAGTCTACCTCGTCAAGAGCCTTTTCAGTGCCGTCAGCATCGAACTCTTTGAGCGCCTCGTAGTCCTTCGTGCAAATTACTTGTGAACCAGCGATTTCTGTCGGGCGGTTAGTGCGGAAGTTCTCCATCATGGCCTTAATCTCGTCGGCTCCCGTCTTACCAGGCTTTACAACGTTGATAGTCTTGTTCACAGCCAAACCATACTCTAAGTAAATCTCCATCAATACGTCGTACAATGTCTTACCTTGGTCCTTTGCCCATGCACAAATCTCAGCCAAAAGTGAACAAGCTGAAACAGCGTCCTTGTCGCGGCAGAAATCCTCAGCCAAGAATCCATAGCTCTCTTCGCCGCCACCGATGTATTGCAACTTGCCTTCGTTCAAGCGGATAAGGCGTGCAATCCACTTAAAGCCAGTGTAGCAGTCGAACATTTTGATATTGTTCTTGTCAGCAATGGCCTTAATGAGTTCGGTTGTAACGATTGTCTTAACAATGAAGTCGTTAGGCTGCATCTTGCCTTGCGCCTTGCGGTTCATGATAATGTAGTAAAGGAAAATCATGCAAGTTTGGTTGCCGTCAACCAATACCCACTCTCCCTTATCATTCTTGCAAGCCATACCTACGCGGTCAGCGTCAGGGTCAGAGGCCATTACGATGTCAGCATCAATGCTCTTTGCCAAGTCAAGTGCCATGGTGAGTGCTTCACCATTTTCAGGGTTCGGACTTTTCACCGTTGGGAAGTTGCCGTCCTTAACCATTTGTTCGGGCACGCAGTGTACATTTTCAAATCCCCAGAGCTTCAGTGAGTCGGGAATAAGCATCATACCCGTACCATGCAACGGAGTGTAAACAATCTTTAAGTCCTTTTGGCGCTTAATCGCTTCGGGGTCGATGCTGAGAGTGTGTACCTTGTCAAGGTAAATTTTGTCAATCTCCTTGCCTATGATTTGGATAAGTTCGGGGTTGCCTTCAAACTTGATGTCCTCAACCTTCACCTTATTTACTTCGGCAATGATGCCCGTGTCGTGTGGAGCCAACACTTGAGCACCATCGTCCCAATAAGCCTTGTAGCCGTTGTACTCCTTGGGGTTGTGGCTTGCGGTAAGAATAATACCACTTTGGCAGCCAAGGTGACGAATTGCAAATGACATTTCAGGAGTAGGACGCATATCTTCGAACAAGTACACCTTAATACCATTAGCTGAGAATATGTTGGCAGCAGTCTCAGCAAATAAGCGGCTATTGTTGCGGCAGTCGTGACCTACTACGACGCTAATCTCATCGCGATTCTTAAAGTTAAGGTTCAAGTAATTAGAAAGACCTTGAGTAGCAGCACCCACTGTATATATGTTCATACGGTTTGTGCCAGGACCCATGATACCACGTAGGCCACCTGTACCAAATTCAAGTGTCTTATAGAACGAGTCAATTAGTTCTGTCTTATCAGAATTTTCTAACATAGCCTTAATGCCTTGTTTCGTTTCGGCATCGTAGCAGTTAGAGGCGAGCCACTGCTGTGCCACTTGCTCGCACTGTGCAATAAGTTGATTATCCATTTGTAAATGCTCTTTTGAGTTTAATTTATGTGCAAAGATAGTGCAAGGTGAGCGCAATGAAAAGAAAAAAAGCATTTTTTTATTTTCATAGCCGAGCCGCCGCCTATCTTATTTAAAGATAGTGCAAGGTGAGCGCAATGAAAAGAAAAAAAGCATTTTTTTATTTTCATAGCCGAGCCGCCGCCTATCTTATTTAAAGATAGTGCAAGGCGAGCGCAATGAAAAGAAAAAAAGCATTTTTTGTTCATTCCTGTCTTTTCGATAAATTGATGTTTGAAAATCCTCTACAAAATGTTTCAGAACGCCCAAAATAGGCATTGTGGTTACGTATATTTTACCTTTGCATATTTTATGCTTCATATTTCATTTTTATGTTTCAACTTATTGATTATCAATACTTTTGAATGCTGAAACATACGACTTTAATGTTTCACTTTTAGTTTCAATGTTTCATTCTAAAAACACTGAGGGAGAAAAACAAAAACACTGTGGGAGCGATTCAAAACCTCTGTGGGAGCGATTCAAAAACACTGAGGGAGCGATAACGCGCTTCCTCAGTGTTTTTAAAAGTGAAACATGAAACTAAAAATGAAACATTAAAGTCGTATGTTTCATTTTTCTAAATGATTGATATTCAATTACTTTATAACAAAAAATGAAACATGAAAGATAAATCAAAGGTTCTGAAAACGTATGGATATATGTTCTCGCGCTAAGCGGCTATAAGTAGATGTTCAAAACATGCTGCTGCCGCGGGTTACAAACCTGCCCCCAATTAGGCAGATAAATTGCAGTTTAAAAGTTGCGAACCTCTGACGGAATTTTTGTAATTTTGCTCATGGCTTTGAGTTTTGAGTATCGTTTTTATATCACATCTGAGTTACTCATTTTCCGTGATATATGGAAATACTCAAAGCCTTTTTTATGCGATAAACTCAGCCTCAAACTCTAAATTCGAAACTTCAGTAAGGTATTATAGTGCATCGCTATAGGTAAACTATCTAAATAGAGAAGCGAGGTTTCATTGTATTTGATGTGGGGTATTCCCCGAACTACAATGAAACCTCGCTTTTTCTAATTAGCAAGTTAGGCTTTTAAGGAAGTCTTCGCCAAGTAGATGATAAGTGCTACGTAGGCGATGAGTGAAACGACTTGTGAGATAGGTGAACTTAAATAAGCAGCATTGGCAAAGTTGAGACCTCCAAACTGCATACCTGCGCTCACTACGCCCATTAGGGCACCACCGGCAATAAAGCCTGAGGCAAGTAATGTTCCCTTTTCGTTGCGGCGTTGGTTGAGGCTGACGTCGCTTGAGCGTGAGTTGACATACCAATTCACTAATCCGCCAACAATGAGAGGCAGGTTGAGTTGTAGCGGTATGAACATGCCCAATGCAAAGGCTAAGGCCGAAACTCCACACACGGTGAGCACGATAGATATAACGGCACCAATACCATAGAGCAACCAAGGGGCACCCTGTCCGCTCATAAGGGGTTCGATAACGGCAGCCATGGCGCGTGCTTGGGGGGCTGCCATTACGTCGCTATTGTCGGGGGTGAAGCCGTAGGCCTTGTTGAGAATCATAATTACGCCGCCAACGGTTGCAGCTGAAACGAGTATGCCCAAGAATTTGAATGTCTCTTGCTTCTTCGGTGTAGCTCCTAACCAGTAGCCAATCTTGAGGTCGGTGATGAACGCGCCTGCTGATGAGAGCGCTGTGCATACGACACCTCCCATAATGAGTGCTGCTACCATACCACCTGTGCCTTTGAGGCCAACAACTACCATTATGATAGATGAAAGGATAAGTGTCATCAGTGTCATTCCGCTTACGGGGTTAGACCCTACAATGGCAATGGCGTTGGCGGCAACGGTGGTGAAGAGGAAGGCGATGATAGCGACAATGAGTATACCTACGATCGTGAAGAGTAAGTTGCCACCCATAACGTCGAAGTAGAAGAATAGGGCGGTAACGATGATAGTGAGCAACGAACCGATAGCAATGATCTTCATTGATAGGTCGCGCTGCGTGCGTGGTGCGTCTTCGGCTTCGCTATTGCCTTTGAATATCTTGCCTACTAAGGTGAAGGCGCTCTTAATTACGCCCCAACTTTTTATTACACCAATGATGCCCGCCATAGCGATGCCACCGATGCCAATGCTTTTGGCGTAACCAAAGAGTTGTTCGGGGCTGGCGTTGGCAGCCGTGATAGCGGCTGCATCGGGAGTAGCCTCGACTATTGTCATATCGGGGAATATGAGCGAAATGGCGGGAACTATAATCCACCATACAGCTACAGAACCAGCACAGATAATCGCGGCATACTTCAGTCCGACGATGTAACCCATGCCCAAGAGGGCAGCGCTGGTGTTGATACTAAACACCAACTTTGCTTTGTCGGCAATGGTCGTTCCTAACTCACAACAACGCGAGGTAAAGTTCTCATTCCAAGCGCCAAAGGCGGCTACGGCGAAATCGAACAAACCGCCTACGATACCAGCTACCAAGAGGGGCTTTGCTTGTGAACCGCTGCGTTCGCCTGAGATAAGCACTTGCGTCGAGGCGGTGGCTTCGGGGAAGGGATACTTACCGTGCATGTCCTTTACAAAGTACTTGCGGAATGGAATCAAGAACAGAATACCTAAGATACCACCCAATAGTGATGAAAGGAAAACTTGTAAGAAGTTGACGGTGAGTTCAGGATACTTGTGTTGTAAAATGTATAGGGCTGGCAGCGTAAAGATAGCTCCAGCTACAATCATACCTGAGCAAGCGCCAATGCTTTGAATGATAACGTTTTCACCTAAGGGGTCTTTGCGGTGTGTGGCACCGCTAACGCCAACGGCAATAATAGTAATAGGAATAGCTGCTTCAAATACTTGGCCTACTTTCAGTCCGAGATAGGCAGTAGCGGCCGAGAAAATGACGGCCATGAGTAGTCCCCATACGATAGACCATGGAGTGACCTCGCGGTATTGCACCGTGGGCTTCATAAGCGGTTCGTACTCTTCGCCCTCATTTAGTGGGCGAAACGCATTGTCGGGCAATGCTACTTCTTTTTTATCCATATATTAGGCTTAATGGGTTTAATAAGTTTAATTAGGTTTAAACTACAAACTTCCTAACTTTATTAAATTCGATATCACCAAACATCGACGCGGCTCTTTTTAGGTATGAAGAGTGGGTCTTTAGAAGTGATGTTAAAGGCTTTGTACCAAGCGTCGATATGAGGTAGTGCACCATTCACGCGCCAACGAGCAGGCGAGTGGGGGTCAGACTTAACCAACTGACGGAGTTTGGCTTCGCGCGTATTGTTGGCCCATATTAAGCCGTAACTTAAGAAGAAACGCTGTTCGGGCGTAAAGCCGTCCTTGTTGGTTAAGGGGTGTTGCTTCATTTGGTTTTGTAGCGCTTGGAAGGCAATGTTAAGTCCACCGTGGTCGGCAATGTTTTCGCCTAAAGTAAGTTGACCATTAGCGTTCAAGTCGGGTAACACCTTTATGTTGTTGAAAAAGTCGCACATCACCTTGGTGCGCTTCTCAAAGTTCGTTTTATCCTTTTCGGTCCACCAATTCTTGAGGTTGCCGTCTTTATCGAACTGAGCACCTTGATCGTCAAATCCGTGTGTCATCTCATGACCTATCACAACACCAATCGCACCATAGTTGCAAGCATCGTCAGCCTCAGCATTAAAGAAGGGCGGTTGCAGAATGCCTGCGGGGAAACATATCTCGTTGGTCGTAGGATTGTAATAAGCATTAATTGTCTGGGGCGTCATGAGCCATTCGTTACGGTCGGTAGGCTTGTTGACATGCTTTTCGATGTAGTATGCACTGCCGAATTGTGCGGCGCGTTGGCGATTTTCGTAATAACTTAGTGACTCATCGATGTTGAGCTTTGTATAGTCCATCCATTCGTCAGGATAGCCTATCTTCACGTAGAAACTGTTTAACTTCTCGTGCGCCTTTTGTTTGGTCTCGTCACTCATCCACTTTTGCGCATCAATGCGTTGGCCTAAAGCCACTTGTAGGTTCTTCACAAGTTCTATCATGCGCTCCTTAGACGACTGTGGAAAGTACTTCTCTACGTACAACTTACCCAACGCCATGCCTAAAGCACCTTCGACAGCGCTTACGGCACGCTTCCAGCGAGGACGATCTTGTTCGGCACCAGCCATGGTGTGGTCGTAGAAGTTAAACGCTTCTTGTCTGAAGCGGTCACTTAAAGCACTTGTAGCGTCGTCTATTACCTTAAAATAGAGGTAAGCTTTCAACTCGTCAAGGTTGCATTCAGCCAAGATTTTCTCAACCTCGTGAATAGGTTCGGGCTGATTGACCGAAATTTCTTTAAACGCAGGAATGCCCGACAAAAGGAAGTGCGTGCTCCAATTAATACCCGGAAAGTCTGTTAGCAGCGCTTGGTACGACATCTTATGGTAGTTGCCTTCCACATCGCGCTGTTGCGTAGCACTATAAGAAGCCTTAGCTATACGCGTTTCGATAGTCAAAACAGCCTCCATCGCACGTTGGGCATCGGTCTCATTGAAACCTGTCATTTTGAATAAGTTGCTCACGTATGTGCGGTAAGCCTCACGAATCTTTTGCGTCGGTTCGTCCTCTTCAAGGTAGTAATCGCGTTCACCCATCGAAATGCCACCTTGATTAATTTGCATCAAGTTCCATTTCGCATCTTTAAGGTCAGCATCACAACCAAAATGGAAGAAGTTGGAGATGCCGAGTGATTGCAGACGTGCCATTTCATATTGTAGCCCTTTGCGGCTATTGATAGCTTGCACCTCGTTGAGCAAAGATTGTATAGGGGCATAGTCTTCCTTATTGCGTCGCACACTGTCCATGGCCAATCGGTAGTACGTGCCAATCTTCTGTTCGAGCGAACCTTGCTTGTGCTTACACAGAGCCATTTGCTCAATCAGTTCGTTGAGCTGCTTTCGATTGTTTTCGGCTAAGGCATCAAATTGTGCATAGCGAGAATATTCAGCCGTGAGCGGATGCGCCTTTTGCCAACCCCCTGTGGCGTATTGGTAAAAGTCAGTGCCTGGCTTTGCGGTTAAGTCCATATTTGCCTTGTCGAGTCCTGACGAAAGGACGTCACTTTGTTGGGCAAAAGCATTTCCCATGACCAAGGCAAAGGTGGGCAGTAGGTATTTAATGTTCATCATATATATAATGTGTTGTATTCAATGTTAAGTAGGTGTTCAAAATTAGTTTATATTAATCATGTTCAGAATTAGTCGATATGCCTTGGCGCATTCTTTCGTGCAGAAACATAGGTTTCATCGGTCACGTAGCCCGCTACGCTCCCTCTTCAACCTACGTTTCTGCACGAAATACTGCACCAATTCATATCAACTAATTTTTAACACCTACTTAGAGTAGCGTTGATTTATTCACTCATTAGTTCAAGTTGCTCCATGGCATTCTCCCAAGCCTCTTCAGCTTGTTTGAGCTTTTGGCCAATCTGAGCATATTGGTCGAAGAGAGCCGCATCGGCAGCGCCTTCTGGGGTGGCGAGTTTCGACTCTAATTGTTGTTTTTCTTCCTCCAAATGAGCAACCTCAGCTTCACATTGAGCTACCAACTTCTCAACTTTGCGGCGCGCTTTGGCTTGTTCTTTGCGCTCTTCGTAGGAGACCTTCCCTTCAGAACTATTAGCGTTAGCAGAAGACGGAGCTGCCGTCGGTGCGTTATTAGCTGAGGGCGAACCTGCGGTGTGTAGCTCGTCGAGCGATTCCATGTCTTTCTTGTGTAAGAAGTCGTAGATGCCGCCGATGTGTTCGCGTACTTGTCCCCCGCCAAATTCGTAAACTTTCGTTACCAAACCATTTAAGAAGTCGCGGTCGTGACTAACAACGATAACTGTGCCGTCAAAGTTTAATATAGCCTCCTTCAACACATCTTTAGTGCGCATATCGAGGTGGTTGGTCGGTTCGTCAAGGATTAAGAAGTTGACGGGTTCAAGCAATAGTTTAATCATAGCCAAACGAGAACGTTCACCGCCTGAAAGAACTTTCACCTTCTTGTCAGAGGCTTCGCCACCAAACATGAAGGCTCCCAATATGTCGCGTATCTTGAGTCGAATGTCGCCTTTGGCCACACGGTCGATTGTGTCGAACACGGTTAACTCATCGTCGAGTAATTGTGCTTGATTCTGTGCGTAGTAACCTATCTCTACGTTATGACCCAACTTTAGTGTACCTGTATAAGGTATTTCGCCCATGATACACTTTACGAGGGTAGATTTACCTTCGCCATTCTTGCCGACAAAGGCAACCTTCTCACCGCGTTTGATAGTGAGATTGACATCGTGGAATACGCAGTGCGAGCCGTAGTCCTTGCGCAGACTGTCGCAAATGACGGGGTAGTCGCCAGAGCGTGAACAGGGCGGAAACTTAAGGTGAAGGTAAGAATTGTCTACCTCGTCCACTTCGATAGGTACAATCTTCTCAAGTTGCTTAATGCGGCTTTGCACTTGTACGGCCTTTGTTGGCTTATAGCGGAAGCGTTCGATAAAGTCCTTGATGTCGGCAATCTCCTTTTGTTGATTTTCGTAAGCACGCAGTTGCTGCTCACGACGTTCGGCACGCAACTTGACGAACTCGTCGTATTTAACCTTGTAATCGGTTATCTTACCACACGAGATCTCGAGCGTGCGGTTGGTGACGTTGTTAATAAAGGCGCGGTCGTGACTAACCAAAACAACGGCACTTGCTGAGCGAGCAATAAACTTCTCAAGCCAGCGAATGCTCTCGATGTCAAGGTGGTTGGTAGGCTCATCGAGCAAGAGTACGTCGGGACGACGCAGCAACAGCTTAGCTAATTCAATACGCATACGCCAACCACCCGAAAATTCCTTTGTAGGGCGGTTGAAGTCAGCAGGCGTAAATCCTAAGCCTTGTAGCGTGCGCTCCAACTCTGCATGATAATTCATGCCCCCCATCATTTGAAAGCGTTCACTCTCGTGCGTAAAGCGGTCGACGAGTGCTAAGTAGTCTGCGCTCTCATAGTCCGTTCGTTCAGCTAATTGGTTGTTAAGCTTCTCAAGCTTTTGCTGCATCTCGCTGATGTGGTCGAAAGCCTTTTCAGCCTCTTCCATAACAGTGTGGTCGTCACTCAACACCATGACCTGTGGTAGGTAGCCAATGGTGATGTCGTTCTGTATGGCTACGACGCCAGAAGTAGGCTCTTGAAGTCCCGAAAGGATTTTGAGTAAGGTAGACTTTCCTGCACCATTCTTACCGACCAAGGCAATGCGGTCTTTCTTATTGATAACAAATGACGCATCATTAAACAAGGGCCGTGCGCTAAATTCAACCGTTAGATGTTCAACAGAAATCATCTTGTTAGATAAATGCTTATTAGTGTACAAAAAAGTGCAACTTCATTCTACCTAAGCATAACAGCTGTGGTTTTGGGAAAAACTATCTCGCACAGTACGTGATAGACTCTCGCCACTTGTTTGTTAAGGATAGGGTAGGGTGAAGTTGCACGGCACTTCTTGATCTTTAGTAGCTACGTGCTACGATGACCTTGCAGGTAGCGGGCTTTCCGCTGACCATGTCAATGCCAGGATTGCTTTGGTCTACGCCGTAAGGTACGCAACGGATAGTGGCTTGCGTGTCGGCTTTAATCTTAGCTTCTGTTTCGGCAGTGCCGTCCCAAGGGCAGAGGAAGAAACCACCGTCCTTGATACGTTCTTTAAACTCATCGTAGTTATTGCACTCAAAGGTGTTGTCCTCCAAGCGCTTCTTAGCTTTGGTAAAGATGTTTTGTTGTATCTCTTCCAAGAGGTTCTTAACGTGGTCTTCAATGCCTTCGAAGGGAAGCGTCTCCTTTTCAAGGGTGTCGCGGCGCATCAATTCAATGGTGCCATTCTCTAAGTCGCGACCGCCCATAACGAGACGAACAGGTACACCCTTCAACTCGTAGTCGGCAAACTTGAAGCCTGGGCGCTTATTGTCTGCATTGTCGTATTTAACGCGAATGCCCATCTTACGCAGACGCTTTGCCAACTCGCCTAACTTCTCGTTGAATTGAGCTAATTGTTCGTCACCCTTATATATAGGTACGATAACTACTTGAATCGGAGCCAAGTGGGGAGGCAATACGAGACCATTGTCGTCAGAGTGAGTCATGATGAGGGCACCCATCAAACGAGTACTAACCCCCCATGAGGTAGCCCATGCATATTCCATCTTGTTCTCCTTATTGACGAACTGTACGTTGAATGCTTTACCAAAGTTCTGGCCTAAGAAGTGGCTCGTACCGCTCTGCAAGGCTTTACCGTCTTGCATCATGGCTTCGATGGTGTAAGTGTCGAGTGCACCCGCAAAGCGCTCCGTAGCACTCTTTACACCGCGTACAACGGGAACGGCCATAACCTCTTCAGCGAAGTCGGCATACACGTGTAACATCTGTTGTGCACGTGCTTCGGCTTCTTCGCGTGTAGCATGAGCGGTGTGACCTTCTTGCCACAAGAACTCAGAGGTGCGGAGGAAAAGACGGGTACGCATTTCCCAACGCATAACGTTACACCACTGATTGCAGCACAGGGGCAGATCGCGCCAAGAGTGAATCCATTTACGGTATGTATTCCATATAGTCGTTTCAGAAGTAGGACGGATAATCAACTCTTCCTCCAACTTTGCAGCAGGGTCAACTACTACGCCGTCGCCTTCGGGGTTGGCCTTTAAGCGATAGTGAGTAACAACGGCACATTCCTTTGCAAATCCCTCAACGTGTTCAGCCTCTTTAGAAAGGAAACTCTTCGGGATTAACATAGGGAAGTAGACGTTCTGCACGTCAGTCTCTTTAAAGCGTGCGTCTAACTCTTGTTGTATCTTCTCCCAAATGGCATAGCCATAGGGCTTAATAATCATACATCCGCGTACGTCAGACTGCTCAGCCAAATCGGCTTTTACTACCAGCTCGTTATACCAGCGTGAATAGTCAACGCTGCGTTTTGTAAGGTCTTTCAGTTCTTTTGCCATTGCTATTATAATAGAAAAGCTATGCAAGTGAGCGCATCAACATTTTGCGCCACTATGGTTTTAATTATTTGTTTCTGCCTACAAAAGTACAAATAAAACACAAAGTTTATGTAATAAAGTTTGCTTTAATGCGTAAAACTGCGAAATATTGTTTTAATAATTTGGCGTTTAATTTTGCATGGTGTAATTTTGCCAAGAAAATTCAACATAAAGTAAATATAAGAAATAGTTATGAAAAGAATGAAATTGTCAGTTTGCGCTTTAAGTGTAGCAATGCTGTTAAGCAGTTGCGGTGGTATGACTAATACAGCAAAGGGTGGTCTTATCGGTGGTACAAGCGGTGGCGCTTTAGGTGCACTCGTAGGTCAACTCATTGGTAAGGGCAAGGGTGCTGCTATTGGTGCAGCCGTAGGTACTGCAGTAGGTGCTGGCGCAGGTGTGCTCATTGGCCACAAGATGGATAAGGCCAAGAAGGCTGCTGAGGCTGCCAACGCTAAGGCTGAAATCCTTCAGGGTACTGATGGTACACAATACGTTAAGGCCACATTTGATAGTGGTTTGCTCTTCAACACAAGCTCTGCTGTTCTTAGCGCTGATGCCAAGTCTGCAATCAATACTTTCGTTAAGCAACTCAAGGTTGCTGATAGCGATTGCACATTCGAATTAGCTGTTTGTGGCTTTACTGACAATGCAGGTTGGAAGAACTGCACTGCTGCACAAAGCAAGCAGAAGAACATGGCCCTTTCACAGGATCGTGCTAACTCTGTTAAGGATCAGATCGTTGGCGCTGGTTATCCTTCAGCTCGTTTGGTAAGCGTTAAGGGTTATGGTGAAGGAAATCCTGTAGCTGATAATAGCACTGCTGCTGGTAAGAAGGAAAACCGTCGTGTTGAGGTTTACATTCTCCCCAGCAAGGATATGATCGAAGCTGCTAATGCCGCTGCTAAATAATAAGCATTGATAAAGCGTTCTTCTTAGGTAAGAACACTTTACACATTTAAGGTTGACAAAGTTTGCATCAACGGTGCAAACTTTGTCAACCTTTTATTTAATTGTCTTTTAATACACAAAAACGATTATATGAACACTTCGTTAAAGGGACATTTGTCTATGCTTGGTGCAAATTCCATGTGGGGGTTAATGTCGCCTATTACAAAGTTTGTAATGATGACGGGGGCCGTAAGCCCTTTATTGGTAACAAATTTACGTATAGCTGGAGCGATGATGTTGTTTTGGATAGCTTCGTTCTTTCAAAAGCCAGAACACGTTAATCATAAGGACTTAGCTCGACTTTTTGGCGCGTCATTGTTGGGTATTGTGTTCAACCAAGGGAGTTTTATCTTTGGCGTTAGTTTGAGCTCGCCTGGTGATGCCTCAATTATTACAACCAGTATGCCGCTTTGGGCTATGTTGTTAGCAGCAATTATATTAAAAGAACCTATCACTGGTAAGAAGGTTTTAGGCATAGCTGCAGGTGCTGCGGGTGCGTTGATGTTGATAATGGGGAGTAGTGGGGGCGCAAGTTCAGTCTCAGCTTCGTCGGGTGGAAGTAATGCTATTTGGGGCGACTTGTTGGTATTGATAGCACAATTCTGTTACGCGATGTATATAGTGGTATACAAGGACTTTGTCAACAAGTATTCACTTATTACTATAATGAAGTGGATGTTTACTTATGCCTTTATTTGTCTCGTTCCTTTTTCTGCAAAATCTTTTATTACGGCAGAATGGAGCAGTTTGGGGATAGCCGAAGTATCAAGTCTTGTTTTTATCGTAGTCGGTGCTACTTTCTTTAGCTATATGCTTGTAGTCATAGGGCAGAAAAGTCTACGTCCAACAGTAGCAGGAATGTATAATTACGTCCAACCCATTGTGGCTTGTGTAGTAGCCGTTATGTGGGGAATGGATTCCTTTAACTGGGTGAAGGGCATTGCTATTTTATTGATTTTCGGTGGTGTATACCTTGTTACTGCAAGCAGAAGTCGTAAGGAGGTTGAGGCTTATGAACAGGCAAAAGGTCAAGAATAGTCCATCGCATCGTTACGTTTCTTCGTTCTTTTGACACCGTTCCCCTATTTGCTTAACGTGCATTAGTTAGCGTCCACTGGCCAGTGGACGTGTTTCCACTGGGCAGTATACGTGTTTCCACTGGCTAGTGGAAACATGTGCACTGGCCAGTGGACGCTAACTATTTGTGGTTAAACGATTGACTATTCGTTGGTAACGATTTAATTTGACCGCATTCCTCTTTAATAGTAAGATAGGTAGCCTTTGTTTTGTCCTTATTTATGGTTCTGTAACGTAACTGTTCGACAAATTGCAGTTTATACTTGTCATAAGAAAAAATCAGACCTATATAGTTCTTTACAGAGCCAAAAAAAGACCAAACATCTTGTACAATGTTTGGTCTTAAATCATTTTAAGTGTGAAGTGTAAGCTTCAAGATTATGCTTCAGCAGGAGCTTCAGCAGCCTCTTCAGTAGCTTCAGCGTTAGCAGCAGCTTCAGCTTCTGCGGCAGCGGCAGCAGCAGCGGCCTTCTTCTCAGCTACCTTTTCAGCAATCTTTTCGTTTACCTTCTTTTCAGCTTCAAGACGAGCTTCAGCAGCGGCCTTCTTGTCAGCAGCCTTCTTGTCAGCAGCAGCTGTAGCCTTAGCGTCCTTAGCTTGCTTCCAAGCTTCGAACTTAGCTTGTGCAGCAGCCTCGTCGAAAGCACCCTTACGAACACCACCATTGAGGTGCTTCATAAGCATAACGCCTTCGTTAGAAAGGATGTTGCGAACAGTGTCAGTAGGCTGAGCACCATTCTCTACCCAATAAAGGGCGCGTTCAAAATTCAAATCTACTGTAGCAGGATTGGTGTTAGGGTTGTAGGTACCAATCTTTTCAGTAAACTTACCATCACGTGGTGCTCTTACGTCAGCAATTACGATGCTGTAGAATGCATAGCTCTTACGGCCATGACGTTGCAAACGGATTCTTGTTGCCATTTGTTTTGTTTGTTTTAATAGGTTTGAATTATGCCGCTATCTCGTAACGGCGGTGCAAAAGTACAACTTTCTTTTGATTTACAATGCTTTTATGTCTTCTTATTGTAAAAATATTAGTTTTGTTAGCCTAAAAAATGTCTTTCGAGGCAAGATATAATGATAAAAAAGAACGCTGCTATTTTTTTTGTTAATAGCAGCGTTCACGGGGTTATGGTGACTTTTCTATTACTTCTTTATGTTAGGCTTTTGTAGACCGTATCCTTTACGTTTGTCCTCCATGATGAGGAGCAATGAAATAACGATAGCGATTGCACCGAAGCAAGCAAAGATTGTCATTGATTGTGTGTAGTCAATGGTCTTACCGTCGGCCATTGTATTAGCTTGGTTGACCTTACCTATCCATACGGGGACAAGGGCCAAACCGATATTCTGAATGTAGAAGATAAGTGCGTAGGCCGTACCTAAGAGCTTCATAGGAATGATTTTGGGTACAGAAGGCCACATAGCTGAAGGCACAAGACCGAAAGCGATGCCCAATACGATCATTACGACAATGGCCAATACCCATGAGTTGAGCGGTAGAGCAAAGGTGATATGTACCAACGTGAGCAGAGTACTACCGATTAACATAAGCGTCGCGCCCTTGCCATATTTGTCGTAAATGCTACCAAAGAGGGGCGTAAGGAAAATTGTACCAAAGGGAAGCATGGCTGGGATGAGTCCTGCAGTAGCTTCAGGCACGTTGTATTTCATTACCATTAGTTTGGTGGCAAACTTAAGGAAGGGGAATACACCCGCGTAAAACATGAGGCAGAGGACAGCAACATACCAGAAGCCGCGGTTGCAGAAGAGTGTGCCGAGGTCGGAGAACTTAAATCCTTCTTCAGGTTCTGATTGTACAGCAGCAGCTGAAGCGTCCTCTTTCTTATCCATAATGCAATATACGATGAAGGCAATCATGCCAGCACAAAGCATGGCAGCACCGAGACCTACTGAGGCGGATACGCCTCCCATAGCCTTGGCAAAAGGCAATGCTAAGGCCAAAGCTCCTGCTGTACCAATACGTGCTAAGGCTACTTGTAAACCCATAGCCAGTGCAAGTTCGTGACCTGTAAACCATTTTACGATTACCTTACTTACGGTGATACCTGCTATCTCGCAGCCTACACCGTAAACGGCAAATCCTGTAGCGGCAAAAACGACTTGTGTGTGATAACTACCAAAGAAAGGTACAGCGATAGTTCCGTCAAAGTCGTGACTAACAGCGTACCATTTAATCAATGCACCACCGAACATCAAAATGGTAGACATAATGCCCGTAAAGCGAATACCAAACTTGTCGAGTATGATGCCGCCAAAGAAAAGCAGCAGCAAGAATACATTGAAGTAACCGTATGCTCCAGAGAAGAAGCCATATTCGTCACTCGTCCAACCCAAACCGAGTCCGCCGTCAGCTTTGGCGGCTGTAAGGAGGGGTTCGAGCGGTGACATCACGTCGGTAAAGAAGTAGCCGAACATCATTGTAACGCTGACAATGACGAGGGCTGTCCAGCGAGCAGATTTAGAGTCGCTCAGCTTTTGTTGAATCATTTCTTTCATAAAGTGTATGTATTATTTTAAATATTTGTCTAACCAGCGGAAGAAGGTTCGCTGCCATAATATGCCGTTTTGTGGCTTTAGTACCCAGTGATTTTCATCGGGGAATAAAAGCAGTTGAGCATCAATGCCACGCATACGTGCCGTGTTGAAGGCAGACTCTGCGTGCGTGTATTCTATGCGGAAGTCTTTTTGACCATGAATGCACAGAATGGGAGTGTCCCATTTATCAACGTAAAGGTGGGGTGAGGTAGTAAACACTTTTTGCACTTGTCCGTCAGCTGCTTTCTTCCAAGGTGCGCTACCCATGTCCCAGTTGGGGAACCACATTTCTTCCGTTTCAACATACTGTTGTTGCGTGTTGTAAATGCCGTCGTGAGCGATGAATGCTTTAAAGCGTTTGTTGTGGTTGCCAGCTAACCAATAGACGCTATAGCCACCGAAACTTGCGCCTACAGCACCTAAGTGGTCTTTATCAACATAGGGCTCTTTGGCAATGTCGTCAATTGCACTTAAGTAGTCTTGCATGCAGAGTCCTGTGTAATCGCCCGAAATCTCTTCCAACCATTCCATGCCAAAGCCTGGTAAACCGCGACGGTTGGGGGCTATGACGATGTAGTCGTTGGCTGCCATGATTTGCATGTTCCAACGGAAGCTCCAAAATTGGCTAACGGGTGATTGTGGACCACCTTCGCAGAAGAGTAGGGTGGGGTACTTCTTATTGGGATCGAAGTGGGGAGGGTAGATAACCCAGCATAGTTCTTCTTTGCCGTCAACGGTTTTTACCCAACGTTCTTCAACCTTGCCAAATGTAAGGTTGTCGTAAAAGTATTTGTTCTCTTCTGTAAGCTGTTGAACTTTGGCCTCTTTCTTTATAGGAAGTACAAATACTTCGTCTGCGCTGCTCATGCTCTGACGCTTGCAGTATAGACTCTTTCCGTCGGGTGAAAGACCTAATAAAGAGTAGTCGGCTACGTCGTCAGTGAGTGCTTTGTGTTCACCCTTCAGATTGGTTTGATAAATATTGGTCTTGCCGTGCCATACGCCAGTGAAGTAGAGCGTCTTGCTATCTTTGTTCCAACAGAACTCATTCATACCGCTTTCGAACTTTTCGGTAACGTAGATTTTCTTCTTACTACGCAAGTCAAGTACGCATAAGCGAGTACGGTCGCTTTCGTAGCCGTCGCGTTCCATACTGCTCCAAGCAATGTAGCGTCCGTCAGGTGAGAATTGTGGATTTTGGTCGTAACCCATGTTGCAGTCTGTATGGGGGTGATTAACTGCTTGGTCTTTTAACGAACGATCCGCCTCGATTGCTGGTGCACTATAGTTTGCAGGTTTGCAAAAGTTGGTAGTGCTACCAGTTGTCGTGTCGTAAAGGAATATGTCACTATCGGTGCTAATAGCATAATCTTTGCCCACCTTCTTGCGACAAGTGTAGGCAATGGACTTCGAATCAGGACTCCATGCTAATTGTTCTATGCCTCCGAAGGGCATCATGGGACATTCGTAGGGTTCGCCTTTCAGTATGTCTTGTGCGTTTGTTATGGTAGAGCCGTCAAAATTAGCAATAAAAGGGTGGGGCGCAGAGGTGACGTATGTATCCCAATGTTTATACATGAGGTCATTTATCACCATACCCGTGGCTAAAGGTAAGTCGGCATCGTTCTTTTGAATGCTATGGTTTTGGTTTACCTCCATGATGAGAATAACTTTCTTTTCGTCGGGCGAGAATAGAAAGTCAGCCACGTCGCTCTGTGTGTGGCTAATTTGCTGACGTGATGTGCCGTCAGCGTTCATCTTCCAAAGTTGACTGCTGCCCGATTCGGAAGAGAGGTAAACAATCTCTTTTCCACCATTAACGTAGGTGGCTCCCATTTCGCTATGGGTGCTTGTCGTGAGTTGTGTAGACTTGTGTGAGTTGAGATCGAGTGTGTAAAGTACTGAGTGACTCTTATTTTGTTTAACACTGTAATAAGTTACCGCGTATACGGCTTGCTTGCCGTTAGGAGATACTTTGAAGCCACCGATGCGACCCATAGCCCAAAGTGCTTCAGGGGTCATGCGGTCTGATTGTAAGACTGGCTGTTGCTTGCCTATAAAATCTTGTGCCATAGCGGGTGTGATAATGGCAGTGCTTGTGGCAATCATAGAGGCTGTAAGCATTGTTCGGATTAAATTCATGTTGGAATAGGAAAAGTGGGGAGTAAAAGAATGTAGGTCTATAAAAAAAGAAGCTAAAAGCCAAAACCATAAGAGGAATAGCTTTTAGCTTCTTAATAATAAAAGATGATTTTAATTATTTCTGTTGTCTGCGTTGCTGGATTTCTTGCTGACGCTTCATCATTTCTTCTTGTTGCTTTTGCAAAGCTTCTAAGCGAGCAGCCAATCCGCTTGGTTTTTTGTTGGGATTGTTTTTGTTTGCTTGATAGTTGGCTTCAAGTTTAGCAAGAAGTTTCTTGTCGTCTGTAGTCTTGCGTAAGTACCACATGGTCAATGCGCTGAAAAGCAATGAGATGAAGTAATAGTAGTTAAGACCAGCTGAGTATTTGTTAAACATGAAGAAGAAGAAGAGTGGCATGAGCATCATCATCCATTGCATCATCTTCATCTGTTGTGCTTGTTCGCCCGACATTGTCTCGCGCTGTTGACGCATAGTCATAAAGCTATAGAGCAAGTTCGTCGCGCAGAATAAGAGACAGAATAGACTGAGGTGATTGCCTAAGCCCCAAATGTTGGTGTTCCATGAGATGAGCGAGTCGTAGGTAGACAAGTCATCGGCCCATAAGAAACTTTGTTGGCGCAACTCAATAGCGTTGGGCACGAAGTTGAACATGGCAATCCAAATAGGCATTTGAATAATCATAGGCAAGCAACCGCCCATAGGACTGACACCGTATTGTGAGTAGAGCGTCATGGTCTCTTGTTGACGCTTCATGGCGTCTTCTTGCTTGGGGTACTTTGCCGCGATTTCATCCACTTTAGGCTTCAGTACGCGCATTTTAGCACTGCTCAAGAAACTCTTGCGTGTAGGCACGTAGACAATCGCACGAAGTAATAGCGTAATGAGCAAAAGCACAATACCCATTGGCAAACCAAGGCGTGTGAAGAAATCGAAGATGTAAAGCGTAAAGAAACGGTTAATCCACTTTACAATTGGCCAACCTAAGTAAACGAGTCCTTGAAGGTCGTTGTCGTGTGCTGAGATCTTGTAATCGTCCATTGATTGCAGCAAACGATAGTTGTTAGGGCCAAAGTAAAATTGAAACTTTGTTGCTTTCGCTCCCTTTGTGTCGAAGCTTGCAATCATGTTGGCACTATAGTTCTTTAAGTAACCAGAGCCTTCTTCTAATTGCTCGCTCTTGACGTTAACGTTCTTCAGCGGTTCTGCTGCAAGCAGTACAGAACTGAAGTATTGGTTTTTGAAAGCAATCCAATCAACGCTTTCCGTAACGCTTTCTTCTTGCGTTTCGTTTTCTGACATCTTCTTGGTGTCATCATCATGCTTTTTGTAGGTAAGCGTTGAATACATGTTCTCGAAGTAGAAGCCCTTCTCTTGTTGTGCTACGCGGTCGTGCCAGTCTAAGAGAATGGTCTGTGTAGCTCCAGGAAAGTACTTTTGCAGTCCATTAGCTTTTACCGAGAAATTGACCAAGTAATTGTTGGGCAAAAGTTGGTAATCAATGTCAATGCTTGCACCATTGTTAGCGCTAAGGCGCATCGTAACGGTGCTATCGGTAGCATTGATAGGAGTGAAGTAGTAGTCTTCAAAGCTTAACGTACCTTCCTTGGTGTCGACCTTGAAGTTAAGGCCAGCGTCCTTTGCGTTGTAAAGCGTAAGCGCATTCTCTTTCTTCGCTTCGAAGTCCTTATAGCTTTTGTACTCGTTAAGTTTTACTTCGCTAATAGCACCACCTTTTGTGTTAATCTTAACGCTTACCTTCTCGTTTTTCAGTACGACCTCTTGCGGCTGTCCTTTAGTGGCGGCATAGAATATGTCGGTACTGTCAGTTTGTGAGACGGTCAGCGGTTTTTGCGCTGACAGGGCATTGTTAGGTGTTGCTTTTCCTTGAGAAGTTTGCTCTGTTTGAGAGGCGTGCTGTAATTGTGCTTCTTGGTTGCTATTGTACCAACCAAAGCCTATAATAACAGCAGCCATTAGCACTAATCCAACGATTGTGTTTTTGTCCATGTTTTGTTTTAATGGGTTTGCGGGTAATGGGATAGAAGGCCATTGTGCCTTCTGTCTTCACCCATTCACCCTATTATTATTTTTTATTTTCAATTGCAGCCTTTACGAAGTCAAGGAATAAGGGGTGCGGTTTGAGCACTGTGCTTGAGTATTCGGGGTGGAACTGTGTACCAACGTACCAAGTGAGCGTTGGGATTTCAACGATTTCGACTAGGTCGGTATCGGGATTGGTTCCTACGCATTCCATACCAGCAGCTTCGTATTGTGAGCGGAAGTCGTTATTGAACTCGTAGCGGTGGCGGTGGCGTTCGCGAATAATCTCTTTGCCATAAATCTCGCGCACGCGGCTTCCCTCGCGAAGCGTACACTCATATCCGCCTAAGCGCATCGTGCCGCCCATGTTGGTGATATTCTTTTGGTCCTCCATGAGGTCAATCACGTTGTGATCGGTCTTAGTGTCCATCTCTGCTGAGTTGGCATCAGCCAAGCCTAACACGTTGCGTGCAAATTCGATTACCATCATTTGCATACCCAAGCAAATGCCAAAAGTCGGGCGGTTATGTTCGCGGCAATACTGTGCAGCAATTATTTTGCCTTCAATTCCGCGTTGGCCAAATCCCGGACAGATTACGTAGCCGTCCATGCCCTCTAACATTTCGCTAACATTCTCTGATGTAATCTTCTCAGAGTTGATAAAGTGACACTTCACTTTACGGTCGTTGTAAGTGCCCGCCTGTGAGAGGGCTTCGAGTATGCTCTTATAGGCATCTTGTAAGTCGTACTTGCCTACCAAACCAATATTGATGACTTCGGTCGCCTTGTGACGGCGGTCAAGAAACGAACGCCAAGGGCCTAAACCCGGCGTGTCGCCTACAGGCATGTCAAGCTTGCGCAATATGGTAGCGTCAAGTCCTTGTTCTTGCATACGAAGAGGTACTTCGTAGATAGTAGGCATATCAAGGCTTTGAACAACGGCCTCGGGTGAAACATTACAGAAAGCGGCTATCTTACGGCGTAACCCAGCGCCCAACTCATGTTCTGCACGCAATACCAAGATATCGGGCTGAATACCAAGACTTTGCAACTCTTTAACGGAGTGTTGTGTTGGCTTCGTTTTCAGCTCGCCAGCGGCAGCGAGGTAGGGTACGTAAGTGAGGTGAACGCATACAGCGTTCTTACCTAAATCCCATTTCAACTGTCGAATGGCTTCGAGGAAGGGTTGGCCTTCGATGTCGCCAACGGTGCCACCTATTTCGGTGATAACGAAGTCGTATTTCTTTGTCTTGCCTAAGTAAAGCATATCGCGCTTTATCTCGTCGGTGATGTGGGGAATGACCTGAATGGTCTTGCCAAGGTAGTCGCCACGGCGCTCTTTATCGATAACGCTTTGATAGATGCGTCCTGTCGTAAAGTTGTTGTAACGTGTAGTGTGAATGCCTGTAAAACGTTCGTAGTGTCCGAGGTCTAAGTCTGTCTCTTGCCCATCGTCAGTCACGTAACACTCACCATGTTCGTAGGGGTTGAGTGTACCGGGGTCGATGTTGATGTAAGGGTCGAACTTTTGAATCGTGATGTTAAATCCACGAGCTTGTAACAGTTTGCCAATTGAAGCGGCAATGATACCTTTACCGAGTGACGAGGCAACGCCTCCAGTCACAAAAATGTACTTAGTCTCTGACACCATTTTTGTTCTTTCTAGTAAGTTTCAAATGTTTCAGTTTGCAAAGTTATATATTTTTCTACTACCTTTGCAGCAAAAAGTTAAAAAAATGGACGCAAAGGTAATCTTTCGATATTTTAAAGAGTTGACCGAAACTCAGCAACTACAGTTTGAACAATTAGATGCACTCTATCGTGAATGGAACGCTAAGATTAATGTTATCTCGCGTAAGGATATTGACAATCTTTACGCTCACCACGTGTTGCATTCTTTGGGCATAGCCAAGGTGATACAATTTCGTGCGGGTAGTAAGATAATGGATATAGGGACGGGGGGAGGTTTCCCTGGCATACCTTTAGCCATACTCTTTCCAACGTGTCAGTTTAAACTGATAGACAGTATAGGCAAGAAAACCAAAGTGGCTGCGGCAGTAGCTCAAGCTATTGGTCTGAAAAACGTTGAGGTAGAACACCGTAATGTGATGGAGGAAAAAGGAAAGTATGACTTTGTCGTGAGTCGTGCGGTGATGAATGCTGCCGACCTTGTAAAGTTAGTGCGTAAAAACATCAGTCGTGAACAGCGTAATGCGTTGCCCAATGGCTTGATATGTCTAAAGGGAGGAGAGTTGGCTGCAGAGTTGGCTCCTTTTAAGAATACTTCGGTAGTGTGGAACTTGAGTGACTATTTTGAAGATGAGTTCTTTGACACAAAGAAGGTAACTTACATACAACTTTAATTGCTATGCAGATAACACGGTTTGAGGTAAATATGATAGCAGAGAATTGCTATTTGTTGTGGGACAACGATACACGTGAAACTGCTATAATTGACTGCGGTGCGTTCTATCCTGAGGAGCAACGGGCTATAAGTGATTGTATTGTGCAGCATGATTTGAAACTGACTCATTTGCTCAATACGCACGCTCATTTTGATCATTTATTTGGCGTACAATATATATATGATACTTATGGCGTAGAAGTGGAACTTGGAATAGGCGATAAGGAAACCTATCAACATGCAGCGGAGCAGACCAAAGCATTCTTGCGTGTAGATTATCCACTACAGTTGCCCCCTGTCGTGCAATATCTGAGTGCAGGTGACGAAGTGCACATTGGGCATATCACGTTGCAAGTAATAGCAACTCCAGGTCATACTCCTGGTGGCGTATGCTATTATTGCGCAGAAGAGGGCGTCTTATTTAGTGGCGATAGTTTGTTTCGCCATGCCATTGGTCGCTGCGACTTCCCTGGTGGTAATCAAGCTTCGCTCGTAGCTTCCTTACGTCAAAACGTACTTACGCTTCCGCCTCAAGTAAAAGTATTGCCCGGACATGGCGAAATGACCACCATAGCAGAAGAAAAGCAGATGAACCCATACCTTTTGTAATCATAGGAGATATGCGCAAAATGGTTGCAATACGAAGTATTCATAGGCGATAGCTTTTCCTCTTCTTATTATTTGACATTACCATATTATAGCAAAAGGCTCATTCAGAACGTGTCTGATGAGCCTTTTACACTTTCTATATTAATACTATTGTCTTGGTATTTCTCCAACGCTATCAAAGACATTGATTGTCTTTTGTGAAATAGTGTATCCTGCCAAAATGCCAATGCCTCCTGATATGTTAGAATAAATCTTAATAGGGTCAGCTATGCCAAGGTCAATCATTCCTCCTTGTAATCCTCGATCGTCGGTTTGGTTAACCAATACGCTAACTAAGTATTGGTAGTACTGTTTTGAAATAGCGTAAAGCTTGAAGTTACGTTTCATTTCAGGCTTTCGCCAGCCACCACTGTATCTGTCGGCTTGTACTGTCTCTTCTAACACAAGTGTGTGTCGTTGTCCGTTGATACCACGATCCGAAAAAGGCAGACCATAAGCACAATAGGGCTTCCACCCAGGTAGTGTTTCATGTATATCGTTTGCAAGTGCTTGAAACACCAATTCATGTGTAAAGTCTCTTTCTCCCATCATGACGTCCCTTTGTGCGTCTACTTCATTCCACTGTAAGAAGTAATAGTTAGTTTCGTTTGTAGGGTCGTCAAAGGTAATGCTATAGGTGAAAACAAAATCACGATCGGTATAAATGGCAAGTGGCCCACGTCGTTTCACATCGATGTCAAGTAATGATACACGATAGGGAATGGTATCGTAAGCTTCAACTAATTTATCATTAAATACAGTACTTACTTTGACAATGTCTCCTTGCTTGGGCTTTATTGTTGATAGGTAAAGATGTCTTGATTCATTATAAGTAAGAGTCTCACATTCTTGTCCGTTGATAGAGAGTAATATATTGAGCCCCTTTATATATGTACGTTCGTTGTGCTTATCTGAGAAGAAATAGGGGCGTGTTGCTGAGACTGCGATTACAGAATCAGGACATATAAGTGAGTTAAGCGTAAGTAAATTCTTGCCTTCATTGTTCTTAAAATCATCAAGATCTACCTCATGATAGCACGATGTAGTAAGTAATGCTAGTAGAGCGCTGAATAGCAGGTTTGAATATTTGCTCATATTCTTGTCGTTTAGAAGATGTAAGTATATGATACAGATGGAATGGTGGGTATAAAACTTAATGTCTTGAAAGCTCGGTGCCATTTATCTTTATTGGAGGTAAAAAAGACATTATTCTCGTTGTCTTTCTGAATGGTTATAGCATTCATGTGGCAGTATGCATTATACAAGCTAACATTCCAAATGGCCTTTCTCCCTTTCTTAAGCTTTTTGTTTATGTTTATAGCAATGTCCAATCGATGATAAGCCGGCATTCTTACATTGTTGCGAGACGAATAATAGTCAATGCCGTCAATTTCGTTTCCATAACCTGGAGGGCCTACTGTCGGTGCATCAGGAAATTGACTTCCAGGAATGTCGTAATTATACATTGATAAAGTCAATCTGTTGCCTGTCATATAGGTCCAACCTGCATTGAACTCAACTTTTTCGTTTAATTTATAGGCCGCGTTAATATTGATTTTGTGTCGGTTGTCAAATTTGGCTGGAAACTTTACCCCATGATTTAATTGACTAAATTTTCGCCAGTTCCACATTAATCCATATCCTATTGTGCCCGTAAAGGAACCTACTTCTTTTGTAAAACTTAGGTCAATTCCATAGCTCCACCCTTTACCATTGGTTAGTTTGTCAGCCCAATTAAGTTGTGGGTTAAGGACAGAAATGCCTTCACGGTACTCTAATAGATTGTTCATCTGCTTATACCAACCTTCAGCTGAAAAGTATATGGCGTAGGGTAATGCTCCATAGAGTCCAATGGCATATTGATTACTATATAGTGGCTCGAATTGTTTGGTAATGGGTTGCCATAAGTCGGTTGGTAGATTAATGTAATTACTTGAAATTTGCTGAACATATTGAGTCATTCGCGCATATCCCAACTTTATACTATAGTTATCACTTATGGCATATTTGATTGATGTTCTAGGCTCGATTGAAGCAAATTCGTGGTTTTGTATGTTGTATATTGTACTGCGTAGTCCTAAATTAAGTGCTATTGCATCAGTAAAGTTAAACGTATTGTCGGCATAGATAAAAGCTTCATTTGCCTTTATGCGTGAACAATGATTATCATCATTAAGTGTAAAATTTTTTGATGTTGATTTATTTAGTAATTGTTCTGGTAAATAGTCATGTAGCACGTAACCTGTTCCCACGTGCAACTGATATAGGTGTGAAAAGTCGGCAGTATAATTTATTTTTATGCCAATATCGTGAATGCTATTATCTGTTTTACGCAGATTAAATCCGTATGTTGACTGATCGGCAGTGTCTGATTGGTATTCTCTTTTCTGACTATAGGTTGATGAGTAGTCGCTATAGTATAATGATGTGGTTAAAAGTCCTTTTCCTATTAACCAATCAAGTGCACCTAATACACCCCAATTGCCCCACGATAGTTTATTGGTGTTTTCGTCATAAAAGTGAGTACCTTTTGAGCTATTTGTGTTTGGTTGTCCATTAACACCCACAGAGTTCTCGTCATTGGCTTCAAACTCTCTTTGTCCAATTTTAAAGTTGTCATGTCCATAGTAGCCTATAAGATAGGTAGAAATCTTATCATTCAGCTTATGGTCAATGCGAGCATTAAAATCCATAAAAGCGTAGTTCGCAATATGTCTTTTGCCTTTTTTCTTTTCTGCACTATTAATGATGGCCAATGTCGGAATAGAAACGACATCTATCCACGAACGCCTTACTCCAACGCTAAATGCCGTTTTGTTTTTAACAATAGGTGCAGTTAAAAAGACATTGGCACTTAAAAGTCCAATATTTATTCTACAGTGAAATTGTTCAAAACCAGGTCGCTTTGTCTTTATGTCAGTAATGCTCGAAATGCGTCCTCCATAAATTGCAGGAAAGGACGATTTATAGAAATCGACGCGATTAATGGTGGCTACATTAAACGATGAAAAAATACCTCCGATATGACTTACATGATAAAGTGGTAGCCCTTGGTATAAAAACAAATTTTGATCATTATCGCCTCCTCTAACGAGCAAACTTGTAAAACCCTCAACTCCTTGTGATACACCAGGTAGTGCTTGCAATGATTTTACGATGTCAGGCTCGCCAAACATAACGGGCTGCCTATTTATCATATTTTCATTTAGTGACACATGTCCCATTTCGGGCGTTTTTAAGTTTTGCTCTGGGCCAAAACCTGAAACAATCGCCTCTTTTAAACTATGGGGCGTTTCAATTAATGTATCAGGCTGTACTATAATGCTTGCTGCGAACGTAGCATTAGCGGGGAACATAATGCTCCCCGCTAATGCTAACATGTAATTTTTCAGATTTATCATTTGGTGGTAAACTGTAAAATTAATCCTTGATTCTTATGCCAATCTAATGGGTGGCCAGTGAATGTAGCTGTGTAGTCGTAGGTGATATTGGCTATGGTAGTTGTTCCGCTAAATCCTTCCATATCAGAAATAGTCTCAAATGTGGTAGTTTCTCTTTTTGTTGGAAATCCTATGACTTTAACTACAGTTGTATAAGTAGGGTCTGCTGCTGCCCACGTCGAATTGGTGTGTGGCTCTATGATGGGTCTGTTTTTTAGAAATTCAGAAGTTAGTGTCACTTTTTCTATGGTAGGCACTTCTTTGCCATCTAATGTAACAGAAAGTTTTTCTCCTTCATAAACTCCATCTCGATAGCTAGGGTGTGATATAGCTGAGCCGTCATCATCATCGCTACAAGCTATGTAAACTAATGATAGGCAAAATAAGCAAAAACAATATGTAAATAGAACTTTTTTAGTCATTACTACTTTGTTAATTGATTATGTACAATAGCAATTAAAAAGAGCTTGCATACATTCCTTTTTGGGCGAGGAAAAACTTGAAAGAAGAAAGCTTGTCATTAAATCCAGGCAAACTTGCACATTCTTTCCTTTCTGCCGCATGAGCAACACATGTGATTGTCCTATCTGTAAATTTTCTATCGTCATAGCCGATAAATACTGCATCAACATCTGAGCAAGGAACTTCAAAAGTCCCGAGAATTATGTATTGCTTAGGGTCGTTGACAATAAAATTCGCAATTTTTAATGAAGAGCATTTATCGTTAAATTTCCAAGGGCTTTTCTTTAAATTTCGAACTTCTGTAGCCATTAACGTATCGTTTAAAGTGAAATCTAAATGCCTATCTTTGTAGTCTCTGTCATCATATAGCGTTAATGTCGCGTAGTCATAGTAGTTATCAGATGTTGAACGAGACAAACGGAAACAACTTTTAGAAGATGCTATTTCTGTAGCGGTACTTAATTCAACCCCATTGGCTTTTAAATTGGAGTTTAAGTCAGTAAAGAACTCAATGTCGTTTCCGCCTTTTATTGCTACAGACCAATGGGGATTGTTTGCAAGATCGTGCTGATAGATTTTTGAAAACGCATTGTCAAGGAATATCAAATCTCCGTTAGAATCGTAGGCTATAGGTACATTTTTATATGTAATCCCATTGTAGGTGATGTTAAGAACTTCTTCAGGCGTTAAAGCTACTTGCATCGTGGTAGCGTGGGTATCTACAGTTTCATCTTCATTACTACATGCTGTAAACATGAATGTAAGAAGTGACAATACCCCCAATAATAAGGTTTTTGTGTTGAACATTGTTTTTTAGTTTTTGACACATGAAATAGGTCATGTTCCTTACCATCTGTACTTTATAGAGTTTTTTAACAGTGGCGATGCAAAGTTATAAAAACACAAATAATCAAAGAACCAATGGTAGGTAAAATATACTGAAAAGGACAATAATTATTCTTTTTAGGACACTTTAGAAATACTTAATTTTTACGTGCTTGTGCTTTTCGCTTAGGTATTTTTACTTGTCATATTGTATGCTTTTTTGAAAAAAGTTTAATAATCAAACTGTTTTTTTGACTATGTTGGGATAATTTCTTAATTTTGCGCGTATGGAGATAAAATGGACTTTGAAAAATCAGTTATTTAAAATAGGAACGTACGCGTTGGCTTTCGCTATGTTAGCCACGATACCAGCTACGGCTATGGCTCGAAAGAAAGACAAGAATCAAGGTCGTGGTATGGCAGCGTATGTTGCTACTGAACCTGACGTGTTAGCAAGTAAGGCTGTGGGCGAGAAGCGTATGATACATGCCGCGGCTGTATTTATGCGTTCGTCAAATGCTCGAATTAACTCTAAATATAAGGAAGGAATTGACGTGTCGCATTATCAAGGACGTATAGATTGGGACGCTGTCGTGAATGGTACACCTATATCCTACGTTTATTTAAAGGCGACCGAAGGTGCTTCTTTGGTGGATGATACTTATGAGCGAAACCTTGAGGAAGCTCGTCGTGTGGGACTGAGCGTGGGGAGTTACCACTTCTATCGTCCTAATGTTGATTGGAAAAAGCAATTTGACAACATGACGGCAGTGGTAAAGTACGATGACCAAGACCTCGTGCCTATTATTGATATTGAACATCGTGGCTCAGTGAGTGATGAGGCTTTTATTACTGACTTGCGTTCGTTTATAGAACGAGTGACGGAGTTCTACGGCAAAAAGCCTTTGTTGTATACCTATCACAATTTTTACAATCGTTACTTGCAGGGAGAGTTTAAAGACTATCATTTTATGATAGCGCGTTATCGTAGTGACTCGCCCACACTGAACGATGGGAAAGATTATATTATGTGGCAGTATACGTCTACGGGGTCAATTCCTGGCATTCGTGGCCATGTAGATCGCTCAAAGATTATGGGCAACTTCTCGCTTAATCAAGTGATGATGTAGCATCATTACAAGAATAAAAAAACTTCTGCAAAAGTTGCAGAAGTTTTTTTTGAGCATAAGTCTTATATAGAGATCTTATCGTCCTAATTTTCTTTTTCGATTAACACAACGGCGTATGCAGAGATACCTTCTTGTCGACCTGTGAAGCCTAGCTTCTCAGTAGTAGTGGCTTTGATGCTTACGTCCTCCTCTGTGATATTCATTAAAGGGGCTAAGATGGCTTTCATAGCCGGTATGTGGGGGTTAAGTTTGGGCTTCTCTGCACAGACAGTGGCATCTATATTGCCCACTCGCCATCCTTTGTCGGCTAAAAGTTGGGTAGTCTCTTTGAGTAATATTTTACTATCTATGCCTTCGAGGTCGGCTGCAGTGTCGGGGAAGTGGTAACCAATATCGCGCATATTGGCAGCTCCTAACATGGCATCGCATATAGCGTGAATGAGTACGTCGGCATCACTGTGGCCTAACAGGCCTAATGTGTGTTCAATTCTTATTCCGCCAAGGTATAAGGGGCGATTGGGTACTAACTGATGTACGTCGTACCCCATTCCAACTCTGATTTTCATAGGTGATTGAACTTTTTGGAAGTGTTAGGATAGGGTGGAATTAGCGTCGTTTCCCGAAAAGGTCGCGAATGCCGTCCATGTCGAATGTGAGCGAAACGCGGAGTGTCTGGTCGAGAGGGTTAGAGGCAGAGGTAGCGATGACATAGCCTGCGTCAATGGCCATAACGTTCATGCGAAATCCTGCACCTACAGTGGCATACTTTCGGTTGCCTTGCATATTGCTTTCATGATGATAACCAGCGCGCAAAGAGAATTTGTCGTTGTAAGTATATTCTGCACCGATGCTCCACTGAATCTCTTCCATTTCACCTTTAAAGCCGCGTTCAGAGTCACCGAACGATGTAAAGATGCCGCTGATTGACGACTTGTTGTAATATTCGCGGTCCAATCGTTCTTGGTAGTCTTCGTCAGTCTCGTCAGATCCTTGCAAGGGCATGGAGGGTACGAGGAGTTTGTTGGCATCGGCCGAAATGCTTATGCGATTGTATTCGTTAAGGGGAATCATGTAGCTCAGACCTAAGCGTAGGTTGGTGGGAATGAAGTAAGAGCGGTCGTCGCCGTATGAGATTTTGCTACCAATGTTGTTGATATTTAAGCCCCATGCTAACTGACACTCGCGTTGTCCCATCATTAAATAGGTGTTGTAATAAAGCGCAATGTCTGCAGCAAAGGCAGATCCTGCGGTAGAATTGTCGTCGTAGTGGCCAGATATATCAGAGTAGATGTAGCGTAGACCTACGGCTGCCGAGAACTTCTCGCTCAACATACGTGAGTAGGCTGCATCGAAACTCATTTCGTAGGGACGCACGGTAATGTTTTCGCCTCCTTCTACTTCACCTAATGTGAAGTAGCGAAGTGAAGCACTAAGAGCTTGGTAGTCTCCTAAGCGGACATAGCCTGCAGCGTTGAGCAATGCGATACCTGTTGTGAGTTTACGCAACCATGGGGTGTAGTTGATGGCTATGCCTGCACGTGATATGGTGAAGGGAAATTTGGCTGGATTCCAATATTGTGAGTGTACATCGGGGTCGGTTGCAGCACCCACGTCGCCCATACCTCCAGCACGCGCATCGGGGGCTACGCTGAGTGAGGTAACACCTGTGCGAACTGGATTGAATTGGTCGCGTACTTCATCTTCAGCCTTTGCTGATTGCACTGTTGCGAGGCCTAAAAGTAGGAGGGCACTGCTTGTTAGCAGTGTGGAGTTATTTCGTGTCATCGTTCGTTTATATCCTTATCGTATAATAATCTTTTTAGTTGAAGTCTCTTTATCACCGACCTTGCTTCGGTAAAGATAAACGCCTGCGGGAACTTTGTTGCCTGCGTAATCAGTCAAGTTCCAATTAAATGAGGCATATCTTACGCCAGCTGCGATGTCTGCCTTATTATGCCATACGCGTAGGCCTGATACGTTGAATACTTCTGTTATCACAGGAGTAGTCGATTCAGAATTAGCTCGCTCGGTGAAGGTCGTGATAAAGCGTGTCGATACAGTAGGCGTTAACGTCGTGGCTGATACGTCGAATTTGGGTTGTTCCTTATCTGTAACGTTGAATGACAGGGTTTTTGTTGTATTGTTATCGAATACGTCCCAAATTCGTAGTGTAGCAGTGTGTGCTCCTAATGAGAGTGTGGGTAAGGGGTAGGTGAGCAGCCCTTCGTTATACTTGCCAGCTGATAGGGTGAAGTAGTCACTTACTTTATATACTTCATTGCTATTGCCGTCGAACCAAAGTTCCATATCATGGCCTAAGTTGCCCGACATCATTGATATTCCTGACGAGTCAGCAATGGTGGCATAAAGCGTGGCGTCTGCCCCTACAAAGCCACCGTTGGGAAAGTCGGGCGCATTGAGGTACATGTAGACGTTAGGGCCAATGGTATCAGCCTCTTCCGTATTGGCACTACGCCCAAAGCAGAAGCGGTCAAACGTTCCGTTAAACTCCTTGGTGTTATCATTGTTAACAGCATAAAGCGATAGTTTTGAGGCGTTGGTCGAAAGTTCAGCGCCACGTGGTATGATAACGTCTATTGTAAATTTGCCATCTTTTACTTCCACCTTTCCTTCAAACATGTTTTGTGTATAGTCGGTATATTGGAAGTTTTTGGCAGTAGTGTTGCCCGTACCTTTGCATGTGATGGATTGTAAAGGTGCGAAGATAGTCGCATAAAGAGTTCCATTAAAGTTTGTGTCGGGAGAAGGATTGCTTGCATTGTTGTAGACGTATCCAGAGAATTGGATAGGACGGCCAACGGCCATGTTGCTAAACGAGTTAGCACCTAATGGAACGTGGTCAATGCTATCAATGGCTATACCCGTCTCGGCATATGCCAAAGTGAGTGCAGGGTCGCCGAGAAACGTGTATTTCAACTTGTTCATGGTGGGGTCAGACCCAATGGTATTGCCGTTCGAAGTAGAAGTAAGTAACTCTACCTTTGCATAACGCATAGCATCACCTATGCTGTAGCGTTTGCCGGTATCGTCCTTTTTGAAAAGATACTTTATCAATCCTTTATTGATAGCGCTGTTGTAGTTAGCATAAACAGAGCGTGAAGCACATATTACCCCCATGGCTCCACCATTGCGATTAAATAGAGCGTTGCGGCCAAGGTCGGAATAGGTGTTGTCGTAAGGAGTAATTTCGCATGAAGCAAATATCCACAAGGGCATAGCAGAACAAACGTTTGTCTGCATATCGCTTTTGTCAATTAAGAAGTAATGTGATAAGCGATCAGGGTTACCATGTCCGTTGTAGTTGAAGATAAGTGCCCCTTGTTTCATTGAAGCCTTCAACTTATTAGTGGCTTGCGGTATGGTGGTACCTTTGGCCTCTGCTGCAGTAGAGTAAGCATCTAAGAAGATGCGGCGCAACATGAACCCTTCGTTAGCAGATTGCTGTAGTTGCTTGGTAACGCCTTGAGCGTCTTGCATGTGTAAGTTGTTATTACCAGCATCGGCTATGGCCCACATATTGTTTTTCCATGCCCCAGTGTTTTCGTTGCGGTCGTAACGAATGGCTTGGTCGACGAGCCATTTAGCACTCTCTTCATCGCTGCATAAGAAACGACCTATTCCGAGGTCAAGTTTTTCAGTTACGATATTGCTGCCCTCGTTGTCGTCTAACATGCCATAGTAATCTTCTGTAACATAGTCGTAGAGCGTACCAAGTTTATATTCACCTGTTTTCTTTTCCTCTTCGCTACGTTCGTAGGCCAATAGATAGTCGTCGGGCGAGCTATTCTTCATTTCGTCGCTTATCATGCGGTTGTCGTAGTTACATTCACCGAAGAGTAGTAGATAGCGAGGAGCGTTGTCCATAGACTCCGCTTTATCGTAGAGCATTTTGAGGTAGCGGCGATAGGCAGAGGCATCAGGGGTGCCTGACGAGAATTCATTATATAATTGGTCAGCACGCACAACTTTAACTCGCAGTCCGTTCGTATCGCGATGTGCTTGTGCTAAACGTTCTGCTTGCGCCGTAAGTTTGTTAGATGCTGGTACTATAATAACGTAGTCGATGTCCTTGTCAGCGTGTAAATTCTGATTTTCTACGTTACCGACAATTGTTGGAGAATCGTAGTTCGCGGCAACGTTAACGACTACATATCGATCAGAAGCGTCGAACACATGTGCTTTATACGTACTTCCTGAAAGCGTGCCTGGTAGTTCGGCCATTTGTGATTGAGCGTCGCCCAACTTCCACACGCGCGTATTATTATCGGCTCCTTCAACGCATAGTAAAATGTTGCCATGCTTCTCAGTCGTAAAGGCCTTGTTACATTGAGGCGTTAAGTAGCGTTGGTAGGTGGCGTATAGGTAGTTAAGACGTCCTTTAGCCTGTGTGAAAATTGCAAATCGCGCCTCTTCATTCGTTTCGAGTTTAAAACTACCGTTATAGCCGCGTGCTTCTTCTCCTTCTCCTAATTTAGAGAAGTAACCGCTTGCCATTTGTTTACCATCAGTCGTATTGGCAATGGTGAAAGTAGACGTACTTTTAGATGCGGCTGTAACGTCGTAGGCAATTTGACATTCAGTCCCCGTGTTGCCTGGAAGTGATAGTTTAAAGGTGTGGCCATTCTGTAACTCATTATTATCGTAGAAGCGACGTCCACCAGCATACCAAACAAAGGCTTCGTTGTCGTTGAGCGCATGGTCGATAACAGTAGTTACTTCTTCTGTGGTTTCACTTACGGGAGCAGCTAACGTCTCTAATGAGGCAGGTGTTTCGTCTGCTTGAGCTTCGGTCAAGAAGTAGTAGCTATAGTTAGAGAAGGTGTTGCGCGTAAACTTTGTGTTGCTATTCCACGTTAGCACGCCTTCAGCATAGAACAAGACTGACCCATCGCGGCGGTAAAGTGGCACCTCGTTTAAGTCGTCAATTAAGCCATTCTTCCCTGTAAAAGCAAAGTTCTCAGTAATTAATCTACCACCGTAACCATAGAGACGAACTTTAGAGGGATCAGTAAACCCTGCCTTCTTTAGTTGATCATTCGTTAACTGATAAATACCTTCTTTATCGACTTTTATTTTGACCCACTTCCCCTCCGCTAAGACAGAGTTATCAGCATATCGTTGTGCTTTATCAGTCGCTAAAGTCCCTTTGATAGCAGCCCGTAGGTAAGTAGCTTTTATTCCCTTGTTGTGTACAATAGGCTTTAAATCGTATTGTTTGATAGCGAACCATTCGCCTCTGCGTTTCACAATAGGAGTGTAGGCAACGTCAACAATAGTCTCGCCACGACTGATGCCACGATTGATGTAAAACTGAACTTGATCTTCAGCTTCAAATCCCTGTTTGCGTAGCTCGTCAATGGTTTTTCTTGACAATCTTTCGTATTCTGGATATTCTATTTTGAAACTGACAGAGTCTGTTGGCAGCAGTTGCCCCAAGTTGAACTGTTCTGTTTTGCAAAACGTTTGTGCTTGAAGGCTTGCCGTCATTAACGCAGACAATAGTAAGGTGGTAGCTCTCATGTATGAATCGTTGCTAAAGTAGTTCGAATGTTAGATTTTGTGTAAACGCTATATACGTAAAAACGTACAAATATACTTGAAAGTATGGACAACATGAAAACTTTTGCGCATATTCTTATAGTAAGTTGTCACTTTTAGCGGGAAAAGTCAGCTTATTTGATATTGAACGATACTAAGTGTGTGTCGTTAAGTGATAGCTTTATGTTGTCATCGATATTGACTAGTAGCGCTTCCATATTTAATGGCATGAGTAAAATGTCACCTTGGCGCATGGTGTAAAACTCGCTGATACGTTCTATTTGTCTGTCAATCACTTCTAATAAAGGTCTTGTTTCAAATTGACAGGAATGGGTCACGTCGTTAAGTTGCAGGTCAGCGTGCATTTGTTCTGTCAACGTGTCGCACTTCCTTTCAGCAACAACAACAGCGTTGTCAAAACCAATGGCGAGTTCCCAAGGGCGGTTTTCATGTTGTAGTTGTTTAAGTAAATCGTGTGCAATGAAATGAATGCCTAATGTAATGTCATTCATATTATAATAGCGGTGTGCAAAGCGCTGGCTAATGCTACGTCCTAATCGGTTGATGCGAATGCAACACACAAGTTGAGCCATACATTGCTTCGTAAAGTCAGGTATGAAGAACGGACGCTTCTGAATTAGCAATGCGGTGTCAGGAATAGTTGTTACGTCTACATCTTTATATAACGTATTGTCGTTCGTTTTATTGTGTGGGAAAAATCGAAAAATCTTCATTTTGTAAAAGTTGGTAGTTATGGAGTGTGGGGAAACTGTAAGGCCATGCTTACCCTAAAACGTTTAAAAGTTGAGAAACTGAAATGTACTTCCTAATTAATATAAAGTACTTTCAATTTCTCAACTATGTAGTTATCGGTTCAGAATGAACTTGAGGCTAACGCCAAAATCCTGTGTAGTAACAGGGTATGAATTTGACGTAAGAAGCGGTTTGTTCATCTGACGGTCGTAGTAAGCCGTCAGCGTAAGGTATTTGCTCAGCGCGTAGTCTGCCGAGAACGATACTTGTACAGCCTTGTTACCACTTGTAGCTTGCGTCAACTGCGTAAGAATGTCGCGGTTAAGAGCACTCTGATTACGCAGTGTGAGGTCAAAGCGGAGGTTCAAGTCGTTAGCAAAGCCGCGGCTATTGGTGGTTGTGGCTTTGTTGCCAGTTCCAGACTTCTTACTCTTAACCGTTTTCTTCGGAGCAAAGAGGTTGAGGTCGGCAATTTTGTAGCCAAGGCCAATTACAAAATCGTTAGAGCGTGTCTCGGTCAGCTGTTGTGAAGTCATGCTCAGGGCCAAAACACGTGTCTTACGCATTTCAACCTTCGCGGTCAAGTTGTTTTGGAAAGTCATGTCAACACCAATAAGAGGTGAGAAACTTTCGTTAATGCTCACCGTTGTAACGTCGTACATACAGCTAGGCACGGGATTGCCCGATGCAACGTCGTTGATAAAGCCAAATCCGTTCATGTACTCCATGTAGCTTGAATACGTATTGTACGACCCCACAGAGTAAACGCTCTTGTAGGCGTGATTAAGATTAAAGCTCTTGAACGTTTTCTTCATTTTGGGCAATTTAGCTAAGCCACCATAGCTGATGCTCCAGTTAGGCAAAAGTTTGAGCATGGCGGGGAAGATGTCCAGTCCCGTGTTGCCCATGGTATATGCATTCAAGAAGGCTGGTATCATAACTTCGGGTGAATAAGCGCTAACCGTACCGTTTGCGGGATCGAACGTTGAACCTGCCAACGTTGAGTTGGCGGGGTAGGGTGCTCCTACGTATTTTTGCTCAATTTGTTGGCGATAGCTTTCAAGCGAACTTACAAACTTGTTGAACGTTTTACTCTTGTACCCCTTGTCAGGTGATCCAGCCTTTTCAAAAGCCGAACCAATAGATATGGTAGTCATAGTAAACGAACCCGTTTGTGTGGTAGGCATACCATCAAACATGAACTGAATGCTGCGGTTGCGATTGACGTTGCGTGAGGCATTGAGGTCAATCTTAACGTCACGGAATGGTTCAAGTGTAGCTCTCAGTTGTAATGACTCCGTTAGAGCAGAAGTGGCAGGCGTAGAAACACTGTCGGCCATTAAGAGCCAACCGCGTTGAGCCGCTTTGTTGATGTAACTCTCATCGGTAGCACCAAAAGCAAAGTCAAGTCCAGGCGAAAGCAGACCACCCAACTTTCCTTGTCCAAACACATTGCCCACGTTTGGCAAGAATCCCGGTACGTTCATGTTGAAGCGGTTCGTATAGTTGACGCTAATGTTGCGCACCATCATTAAGAAGCGCGTACCCAATTGTAGCGTTTTATACCACCCTTGATCTTCCTTACGCTTTTTAGGCGTTACAGTAATCTTTATGCGGGCTGTGTCTTTTGACAAGATTTCAATCTTGTTATTATCCACGACCTTATAGCGCAGAGGGTAACGACTGCCGTCAGTGCGTAAAGCAGTAACACGTAGATTCTTAGACCGTTGGTTGTGAAGCAACGTCTGTGTCGTGTCTGCCTTCAGCGTGAGTTCCTTTTGGAAGTTCTTCTTCTCGTTTTGCTTCGTCTTTGTCTTAGGAGTTTGTGAATATTTCTTGTTCACTTTCTTAAGGAAGTCGGAGTGATTATATAGAGTTTCGAGATTAAGACGGCCGTTACCCGTGATGTTGCGAGAGTTGCTGATTGTATTGCCGAGTGTAGAGCCGTCTTGCAACTCAGAGCCTCTTGCCCAGTTGTATGTAGCGTTGTAGGAAACATCTGTTGTAATCCAATCAAAGAGAGGAATCTTGTTGAGTGGCAACTTCCAAGAGAAGTCAAAGTTTTGCTGATAGGTCAAAGGGCGACCTAAGTGTTTAATACTTTGCCAGACGGAGTCCTTCCATGCCGTATAACGGTCGGGGTAAAGGTCTTTATTAACAGCCGTATAGGGTTGTTCGATTTCAGCATTCGTGCCAGACGAGAAGTTGGCGTGAATGTTTTTGGTCAAGTCCCAACGCAATTGGAAAGAACGGTTCCACAAGAAGTCGCTCGACCAACTCAAAGGTAGAGATTGGTTATCAAGATTTTCCATGTCGCGCTCCTGTAGCTCGTAGTAAGAACGCGTAATGTCAGAGTTGAAACCAATGTTTTGCGGTAAGAAGTTGATGCTTTGGTCTTTCATGATTTTGAACCATTTAGACTTCTTCTTCGACTTCTTAAAAGGTTCGAATGCCTTTAGGTTAGGCGACCAATTATAGTTGAAGTTATACTTCCAATTTTGGTTCTTCTCCCAAGCTGTCGTCTCGCCCGTAGTGTTACGTGAAGAGTAAGCATAGCCAAACGTAAAGTTAGCGGGGTCGTAGGGCATAGGGTGCGACTTGGTCGAAATGTTAAATCTTGCTCCCGAGATGCTGAAGTTGCGATTAATCACAACATTCTCAGCAATGTTTCTGAGAGAGTCCTTTTGTGCTTTGTCGGGCAAAGCATCTAAGGCATCCTTCAACTCCATGTCCGTGTCGAGCGGATTGTAGCGGGGCGAAGTGCGTTGCTTTGCGTAAGAGTAATAAATAGGTGCGTTCAATTTAGCCTTTTCAGGCAAGAACTTACCAGCATTAATGCTCGTGGTCACGCTATACTCGTAAAGGTTGTCGTCGCGACGCTGACTTACAGTCTCTTCCAATCCACCAAAGCCTTCGGTTTCGATATGTCCCGTAAGGTTGACCGTAGCCAGATCAGATAGTTGAATGTTCAGTTGTGACTGTGCAGCCCAACCACCTTTATTCGTAAACTGTTGCAGGCGCAATTCATTGGCCCACACTTCAACGTTTTGAACGGTGCGTGAGTTGTTGCGCACACCAATCATGATAGTACGAACCTCGCCCAATGAGGGATTACCCATTACGCTTACCTTATTAGCTGGACGTGAGGGGTCGTATTCGGAGTAGAGCTGCGCATACGAAGTTAGTCCTAATGCCTTTTGCTTGTTGCGCTTGTTCTTAGTGTCAGTAAGCAGCGACAAGTCAATGTCAAGCATATTGTCGTTAGGCCAAACAATACGTGCATTGCTGGTGTTGTCGGCATATCTTTGAGCAGGCGTAATCTTCAGAGGAATTTCGTATTCGTAGAAATTGTTCTTGTAGTCCGAACCTAAACGAATAAACAATGAAGTCTGTCCGTCCTCAACGGCCTGTTCGCCAATAAGAGAGTTGGCGTGAGCAAACATTTGCAAATGCTTATAGCGGCGAAGGTCGAGTGACGTGTTCTTGTACACGGCACGTGCATCACCGCTGGCTAACTGCTTAATGGTGAGAGAAAGTGCCTGCTCGTTATTCTGCAGTATTTGTGTTTGTCCAGGGTCAACTACACGACTAATGCCAGGAGGCATAATGTAGTTGACGGGTTCTTTGGCATTGTTCTCTTCAAAGTTAACAGCACTTACCTCTAATGTGCCGCTCACATCGGGAGTCTTGCCTTGGTAAAGTGCTTGCTCGTATGAACGCCATTCACCATGCACTAAGTTGAGCGTAGCAAAACGCAGTACAACAGGTTTTTCAAACCCTGTCATAAACATACGCATAAAGCGAATTGAAGAGAAATCAGAAATACCACCAACGCGCTTCTCGTACTGATCGACAGGAATGCGGAATTGGTACCACGTGTATTCGCGCGTCTTTCCGTCGCGTGTTTTTTGACTTGCTACACGCTTGTCGACAATGTAGTTTTGTCCTACTTGCATGTTGCTCTCGTCAATGCGCACGTGGTATTGGTAGTACTTTTCGTACTCATTGAGCGTGAAGTCTTGGTTGATGTCTTCAACATCGGGCGTAGTCTTGTAGGCCGTACTATAACGCTCAGGAGAGTTTTCCGCATCGACCGAGTTGCCGTTCGGATTGTTAATGTACTTATAACGGTCTAAGATAGAACGGCGTTCGCTATCGTAGTCCGAGCCGCGATAATAGTGGAACTTATCCGCTGACGGACTGATGAGTATGCTGTCATACACTTCAGGACGTACTTTAGACTGAATGCTATTTAAAAACTCCGCGTAAGCCGGATAGCTCTTTTCTTGTTCCGAACTTAAACCATTAAAACCCACATCTTGCTTAGCGCGTGAGCCGCTTGAAGTATTAAAGGCGTAAGTTACGGTATTTTGGGTGGGAACGCGTCCCCAAATGGTTTCCGTGTATTGCGAAGGGTCGTCGTTAGTGGGGAGTCCACTTTCGTAAAACTTTTTACCGTCCTTCAGCACGTCTTCACTAATTTCGCCCAAGTTAAAGTAAAGGTCGCCATTAAAGGTCGTACCCGCATCGCGTGCCTTAATAAAGGGGTCGAGCATCCAAAACTCGATGTATTCGATGTTGGCCGCCTCAAAGTCCGATGTTTCTAACTTACGCATCATGCCGCCCCAGCGTTGGCGCGGATTGAGTAAGTGACCATTAGAATCAAGTGAGGTATCGAGGTTGTACGGACCACGTTCATTGGGGTAGAAAGCAAGGTTAAGTACGCTTAGCGTATTAGACTCTTGCATGTTGACGCTCTTGTTGGGGAAGAGTTCGCTTTTGTACACCTCACGTACATCAGGGTCGGAGAGCTGAGCCAAGTCGTTCTTGATGTGGCTGGGTGTGAGACTTGACGAACGACGTGTGAAGAGAGGGTCAATATAATACCACGCTAAAAGAGCACGATTATAGCCATAACGCACATCATTGGTCAACTTCGACTCCTCAAACATAGAGGGAACGCTTGACAAATTCCATTCCTTAGGGTTAGAAATGTCTATCTCGCTCTTCGAGTTCTCAAAGTCGTCAATGTAGGAAGCATTTCCTTGTGCTCCTTGACTCTTACCCGCAATGAGTTGCGCAAACTCAGCGGTAAAGTTAATGCTCGAAGGCGTAGTGCAGTGAATAAAGGGCAACTTGTTCAGCCAATCTGTAACGCGTTGGCTCTGTTTCTTCCACGAGAGGTTCAAACCCCAAAGCGTGTTGTTAAGAGGTTCAGAACCCATTGCCACCTTTGTGGTGAGAGGTTTCTCGCCAAGGTGCATAAAAGTTCCGCCCATTTGGAAGTCCTTGCTGAAGTCGTAGGCAAAGTTCATACCGAACATGGTCTTGCGTTGCATGCCATAGTCCGTGTTGCTTTCAAGACTCACGTTGATGTTGGTGCCGGCATCGAGAATGCTCTTATTAAGAATATGGACAATGCCTGAGTTATAGTCAACCGTATAGTCCGAACCTTCAGTAAGCGTTTGTCCGCCAGCGGTAACTACTACCGATCCGCGTGGCACGTTCATGGCACCTAACTGTATTTCGTCATTACGTGTGGCCTTGTATTGACCAGTAATCATGAACTTATTCTTCTCAGCTATTTGTTTTGCAATAGTGCGCGTCGAGTCATATAGTTCTTGGAATACGTATCTGCGTGCCACCTCATCGTTGCCAATCGCTTTAGCCAAAGAAGAACCGAAGGGTTCAACAAGGGGAAAGAATACACGGCCGCTTGAGGCATCAATGGTGTAACCTTCTACAAAGTCGAAGGTGCCGTTCGCCCCAATCTTATTATTATTGTCTAAACGGTCTAAGCCAACGAGTGAGAGTATTTTCTTATTCTTAAGGCCAGGCTCTGGAATGTAGCTGAGGTAAACACCCGTAGTATCTGAAAGGAGTTTTATGTCAAGTTTAAACTTATCCTTCTGCACTGAGGTCGCACCTAATGAGTAAACGTTTTTCATCATCAAGTCCCAGTTGCCCATTTGAGGAGTGCAGGCGGTATTTTTGAGCGTCTTAACGTAGAGCACTTCTTTCGTGTCTTTACGGTCAGACGAGAGTTCGCCCACTTGATAAGTTTGTCCCTTGTAAGTATACTCGTAGGCTACGGCCAAAACTTGGTCGGTCTGTAAAGATTGTTTCAGCGACACATAGCCTAAGGCAGAGTTGACCGAATATTCAGAATTTGACAACTTGCGGGCAGACTCTAACTTCTCGTAGTCTACGCCTCCCACAAAGCCCGCACCGTCGAGTGTAGTCGTAGCTGTAGAAATGTTGCGAGAGTCGGTTAGCGTGCTATTCAACGTGGCATAAAGTGAGTTCGCATTGTTGGCAGGATAGCTTACGCTACCTGCTACCCACATAGGGTTCGCTATCTTGTCGTGTTCCGCTAAGTCGGTAAAAGCCACTACATTACGAGTGTCGGTAGTCGCACCCGTCTTATTGGTTACCCACACTTCGATGCGCTTAATTGTTATGCCCGAAGTGATGTTGGGTAGTTGGCGCATATTCTCGTCATAATGGTCGCGAAAGTAGTGTGAGAGGAAGAAGTGACGATTTTCATCATAAGCATCGGCAGAGAACTCGAAACTTTGTAACTGAGCACCGCCTTTAGAACTTACACTTGACGACGACGACTTCTTCTGAGCCACCACGGTCTGTAGTTTTAGCTTGCCAAATTGCATGTCGGTTCGCACACCAAAGAGTGACGTTGCACCGCGCACTAATGATGAATTAGTGGGCATGCTAACGTTACCAGCCTCGATGAGTTTGATAATTTCATCTTCTTTGCCTTCGTAGCGTAACTTAAGATTCTGTGTATCAAAGTCGAAGGTAGCCTCAGAGTTGTAGTTAAAGTCCATGTTTACCTTGTCGCCCACTTTACCATTTAGGCTAAGGTTAATCTTCTCGTCAAAGTCGAAACCAAACACCTTGCGGTTGCGTTCAGAGAGGCTTGGGTTGTCAGTGAAGCGAGTGTTTGCTCCCACTTTAAGTTCGGCCGAACCTTGTGTTTTAACGCGTACGCCACCAGGACCAAACACCTTATTTAGCGGTCCGAGGTCAAAGTGCATGTCAGTAAAGTCGAACTTGTCCTTGCCCTTGGCCTTAAACTCCTCAGCATTCTTTGTGCGGTAATAGTTGGCGATAGAGCGCTTCATCATCATGTCTTGATACTCTTTCCATGTCATAGAAAAAGGAGTGTCAAGATAGTCATCGCCCATTTTCGTTCCCCAAAAGAAACCGCCTGAGTTCTCGTCATATTCACCTTGCGTCTTAATGTTCTCAGGGTCGCGCAAGTCAATAACGCCACGCGCAGTGTCAGCGAGAGTGGTAGGTATCGTCTTCTTTACTTTGATGAGCGTATCTTCATCGGCTATATTTATGCCATTAAGCTCCGCAGCGTGGGGAGCTACGGAGGCAGAAGTGGCAGTGTTATAGGTTGCTCTGTTATAATGCACAAATGCTGCTTGACCAACCCCTATGCCAATCGAGGCTAGTGCGAGCAGCAGTAGGTAAAACGTACTTCTCAATGGTTAAATATTATGATTGAGGTGTTTTGATATTAGGACAGTACTAAAAAGGGGGCGAAGTCTTCATGCTTGAGGTCGCACAGTAAACTCCCAGTTGGGAACAAATGCGGTTGCTTTGTAAGCTAATAAAACGCCCACTATATACCTATATATAATAGGTACTTCAAACGCCCATTTTTAGAACTGATCATTATCCTTTATGGAGTGTATCTTAAAGGCTGATTTTTCGGAACACCTTCCCCTTCCCTTTGAAACTACAACATTTTCAAGGCCTTCTTGATAATACCTTCGACGGGCAGATTGGGGTCTTCCTTTACTATCTGTATAACCACCTTCTGTGTGGGGACAGGCGAGAAGCCTAACACAGCCAAAGCTTGTACGGCCTCTTCAACTAAAGGTGAAGCAGCAACCGCATTACTGCTTGTTCCGCCTTCATTACTTGTAGCGCCCATAAAGCTTGTCATCTTATCCTTCAGTTCGACAATGATGCGCTGCGCTGCTTTGGGTCCAATACCCTTTACGCTTTTTAATGATCGAGCGTCTTCGGTTTGAACGATATTAGCTAAGTCAGCGGGGGTGAAAGCAGAGAGTATCATGCGTGCGGTTTGTCCACCAACGCCCGATACGCTGAGTAGTAATGCAAATAAGTCACGCTCGATGCGAGTAGCAAATCCAAAGAGTAGGTAAGCGTCTTCACGAATTACTTCATAGACGAAGAGGCGTGCCTCTTTCTTATTTTGAATAGCGGTGTAGGTGTTAAGTGAAATGCTAAGAGCATAACCTACGCCTGAAGCCTCAATGACGGCTTGTGTAGGTGTGACTTCATCAACGATGCCTCTGATATACTCTATCATTATAAACGAATATTGAGTTTAAATATTGTGCTTCGAGAGAATTTATTTTCGAATTAGTTGCAAAAACTCTTCACGCGTCTTAGCTTGCGTAAAGGCACCGCAGAAGTCGGACGTGACGGTTGTTGAGTCATCCTTTTCAACACCACGCATTTGCATACACATGTGTTTGGCCTCTACCACAACCATTACACCGAGAGGAGAGAGCGCTTCGTTAATGCAATCTTTGATTTGTGTGGTAAAGCGTTCTTGTACTTGTAAGCGGTGTGAAAAGATGTCGACAACGCGCGCAATCTTTGACAATCCCGTGATGTAGCCATTGGGAATGTAGGCTACGTGCACTTTACCATAGAATGGAAGCATGTGGTGTTCGCAGAGAGAGTAGAACTTGATGTCCTTTACAATGACCATTTGGTCGTAAGCCTCATTGAACTTTGCTGAGTTTAACACAGCCTTAGCGTCCATTTCATAGCCGCGCGTAAGCGTTTGCATGGCTTTCGCTACGCGTAAGGGCGTCTTGAGCAGTCCTTCGCGTTCAGCGTCTTCGCCTAATAGCTTTAGTATTTCGTGATAATGATATTGCAGTTGCTGCAACTTAGTTTCATTTTCCATTGCGTAATTCGATTGGAGAAAAGGAGTAGATAAACTATTCCAATTTAATAGGGAATGTTCACTTCGCTTGCAACGACGCGTACTTCGTAAGTGATGCGTGTGCGGCGTATTTTGCTGACATATTTGTGGGCATCTTCGCGTGTCTTAAAGTCGCCAACGTGTGTGACCCAACGTGGTGCTTCAAAGCTGGGATAAGAAGCCAATTCTGGAAATTTAGCACGGCATTTTTTGCCCATCTCAATCGCCTTCTGCTTATCAGCACGCGAGTTGCCTCCAGTAAAGATGCAAATGCGGTAGCCGCGAGCTTTGTGACGAACACGATTGATATAGGTGTGAGATTGTGCAGAGTTGCCACCGTGTGATACATTGTTCGCTGTATTGTTTCTGGCCTTTTCGCTTTTTTTCGAAGCGTTGGTCGCTGTTGCGTGCGAAGTTGAAGTGTGTGAAGTGGCGGTCGTGTGATGGCTTATTTTGCCTTCATTGGTTGAGGTACCTGTAGCGACAGGCTTGTCACCAGTAGCGGGTAGGGCCGTGATGCGCCCTTTCGTTTCAGACTTCTGTTGTACTTTTCCATTCACCACTTGTTCTATTTCTGGTGATTGATTAATAATCACCGTACCTTTTCCAGCTTCGTTTTGACGTAGTTTCTCTGTATAAGTTTGCTGTGCGTGGATTTGTACTGCAAAAAGGGTGAGAGCAATGAGCGTATAAATAAACTTCATAAAAAAGGAGAGAATTTATGGAGAGTTAAAGAGGTTATAAGACTGAAGCAAATCTTTAGCCTTATAACCTAAAAGTAATGGAATTCAAGACAATTTCTGATTTATCTTTAAGAGTCAGAAGATAGTCTTATGCCTTCCAAGCGTCGATAATGCCCTTGAAGTCAGCAGCCTTCAAAGCAGCGCCACCAATCAAGCCACCGTCAACGTTAACCTTAGAGAAAATTTCCTTAGCGTTAGAAGGCTTGCAGCTACCACCGTAGAGGATAGAAACGTTCTCAGCAGCTTCAGCACCGAACTTGTCAGCGATAGTTTGACGAATGAAAGCGTGCATCTCTTCAGCTTGGTCAGCAGTAGCAGTCTTGCCTGTACCGATAGCCCAAACGGGTTCGTAAGCCAAGATGATGTGTGAGAATTGTTCTGCAGTGAGGTCGAAGAGTGAACCTTCAAGTTGAGCCTTAACGATTTCGTTCTGCTTACCAGCTTCGCGGTCTTCGAGTACTTCACCGATGCAGAAGATAACGTCGAGGTTGTTAGCCAAAGCCAAGTTAACCTTCTCCTTTAAGATTTCGGGAGTTTCGTGATAGTAAGCACGGCGTTCGCTGTGGCCAAGGATAACGTAGTTGGCACCAGTGCTCTTTACCATTTCGGCAGAAACTTCGCCCGTGTAAGCACCGCTCACTTTGTCAGCGCAGTTTTCAGCACCCAAACCAATGATGTTTGAGTCGATAACGCCAGCTACAGAAGCGAGGTGGATAAACGGAGTGCAGATGATAACACCGCAGTTGGGCTTGTCGGCAGTTAATACTTCGTTTAATTCCTTGGCCAAAGCCACGCCTTCCTGCAGGTTCTTGTTCATCTTCCAGTTACCTGCAACGATTTTCTTTCTCATGATTCTTTTGAGTTTAAAACGTTTAACGTAAATATGATGTTTGTAAAATTTGTGTCCTATCCATAGCGCGTCGAGCACAATGATAAAGCCTAATGGAATGACAAACCATAGGACGAGTGTCGTAAGGGGGTGTGCGTTATTATTGGTGCTCCACGCTTCGATGTTGTCTTGACGGTCTGTTAATTCGGGTAGGTTGTTGTTGCTCCATTTGTTGACTACCTTGCCGTCGTGCAGCAATAGCAAACCAGGATTAGAGCGTACCATAGTGCTTAACTCCGTGTCTTCAGCTAAGAGAATAGGGTAGGCAGCGCCCGTGCGGTCAATCCATTCGCGAAGGTCCTCGCCCGTTGATGCTGTAGCCATGTAAAAGGCGTACGAGTGGTCAACGCAGTAGTCGTAGAGATCGTTGATGCGGTCGCAGCAGCCGTCATCGGCTGTGCGAACTGAAGGCACTGTGAGTAAGAAGGTATAACTTGAGTCGCTTACAATGTCAAGTGTGCGATCTTCCTCTGTTCGGGCATCGGCTAAGTAAAAGTTGACTAACCCTTCAGCGTCCTTGCATTCTTCACCCATTAAGGCTGCTCGTATGTTGCCCCCAGGCTTGTAGGCTGAGAAATCAATTATGGGCAGGTAATGGAAGGAGTAGAGGGCTAACGTAATGGCGTATACCCATGCGTAGATAGATATAAGCCATGCGTTGTGTTGGGTGATGAGTCTGCGATGACGAGTAGGACAGAATTGTACGATGAGCGCTGCTGCCAAGAGAATGATGTTCTTGCCGAGCGTTTGCCCATTCGTTAGCTTGATAGCGTCACCGAAACAACCGCAGTCTGCTATGGGGTTGCTCGTGTATATCCATATAGTAAGTAGGGTAAACACGAACATAAATAAGGTGACCGCACGAGTTGTAAATTGGCGATTAGCTCCGATTAGTAGGTAAACGCCTAATACGAACTCTATCGTACCTAAACTCGCTGCCGCAAACTCTAATAGTAGAGAGTTGCTGCTTAGATGCCAACCAATGGCTGCCGTATAAGCATGTAGCTTATTGGTCATGCCCATAGGGTCGGCTACTTTGACAAAGCCTGAAAATATAAAGGTTAGGCTGAGCAGCAACCGGCACAAGGTGTGTAACGTTTGGATTGAATATGTTATCGCTTTATGCTTCAACGTCGTTTTCTTCCTTTTCGATGGTTAACTTAATGAGTGCAAAGACGGCATAGTTCATCATGTCCATGTAGTTAGCAGCAATGCCCTCACTCACCAAGGTCTGTCCTTTCAAGTCCTCAATCTGTTTGGTGCGGAATATTTTCATAAAGATGAGGTCGGCATACGAACTTACGCGCATGTCGCGCCATGCCTCGTTGTAGTCGTGGTTCTTCTTTAGCATAAGCTGAAGTGCCTTTTGTGCCTCAGCGTCATAAAGTTGCGCTGCTTCGTCAATGCTAATATCCTCAGCGTTAGCCACCCCCTTACTTAATTGTATAAGGGCAATGATGCTATAGTTTACAATGCCTACAAACTCAGGTATAATACCTTCGCCTACTTCGGAGTGCCCCTTCATTTGTAGAGATCGTATACGAGCTGCTTTGATGAAGAGTTGATCGGTCATAGTAGCAGGACGCATAACGCGCCACGCTGTGCCGTAATCGTGCAGTTTCTTGAGGAATAGGTCGCGGCAATCGCGCATTACTTGCTCAAACTCTTGCTGCGTATTTAGTTGTGCCATATTTGTAGGTCAATGTTTTTGAGTCAATTCTTTAGGCTGCAAAGTTACACTTTTTGCGCTAAACGCGTGCTTTTTCGTTTATCTTTTATGCAGCAATGGGTTTAGTGGTGAGGTGTGAGGCTTCAGAACGCCCTAAATAGGCATTGGGGTTACGTATATTTTACCTTTGTATATTTTATGTTCCATGTTTCATTTTTATGTTTCAACTTATTGATTATCAATACTTCTGAAGACTGAAATATATAACTTCTATGTTTCACTTTTAGTTTCAATGTTTCATACTAAAAACACTGAGGGAGAAAAACAAAAACACTGTGGGAGCGATTCAAAACCCCTGTGGGAGCGATTCAAAAACACTGAGGGAGCGTGAAAGCGCTCCCTCAGTGTTTTGAAAAATGAAACATGAAACTAAAAATGAAACATTAAAGTCGTATGTTTCACTTTTTGAAATGACTGATATTCAATTACTTTATAACAAAAAATGAAACATGAAAGATAAATCAAAAGTTCTGAAAATGTATGGATATTATGTGAGATAAATTGCAGTTTGTCGGTCCTTATCTACTCAAGTTTTTAGAGAAAACTTGAGTATAAATTTTTATTGTGTCTCTGCTTGTAAGGTTGGTTCATTCGCTCTTGTACTTTATTCTTAATTCGTATTGCCGTATCAATATATAGTTGGTGCGTGGTGACAGATATTGATTATAGTTGCTAATTTATTAATTAGAATAGAGTGTATAGGTTAACGATGCTTTAATTAAAATGCTTTTTCGGCTTGAGGGGTTGGCGTGACTATGACTTTTTGTATCTTTGCGCCATATACATACGAAGGTGATACGTGTGGTATGGTGCGAATAGATATTGAAAACTGCTCGTATAAGTGCACATACTTCGTGTGTTTGACCGATTACATTAATAATGAAATGAAAGGTGTGAAAACACCAACTTAACAACGAAGATTAAGCAATGAAAAGAATATTTTTTACGTTATTGCTGTTGTTTAGTGTACTCTGTGGCGCTAAGGCAATGGATTATGAAGAAGCTCGAGATAGAGCATGGTTCTTAACTGATAAGATGGCTTATGAGTTAAATTTGACACCAGACCAATGCGAACGTGCTTATCAGATAAATCTGGACTATTTGATGAGTGTACGTACCGCTTCTGATTGCGTAGGAGAGTATTGGCGTTTCCGTGATGTAGATTTACGCTGCATATTGTTCGATTGGCAATATAACTTGTATCGCACGCTTGACTACTTCTTCCGTCCTTTGCGCTGGTATGAGGCTCGTTGGTATTACCCTATGTTTGATCACTATCGCTATGGCTATTACTATTTCAATCGACCAACAGTGTATGTGAGCTATCGCGGAGGTATGTGGGCACGTCGTGGACATAACGCACCAAGTCCGTACCTTGCAATGCGTCCTAATCATGGGGTCGGAATGCGCGACCAGTATAAGCGGGGTTGGGTAGGCGGAAATCCTTCACCACGTCCGCTGCAACCTAATAATGGTTTCCGTTCCGATGTTTCTAATAAAGGCAATGGACGCCCCGAAGGTCGTCCTAGGTCTAATAATGGCAGTACTCCTAATAATAGAGGTAATAATAGAGGCCCGTTTGAAGGAAGTCGTCCATCTACATCGCGTGGCGACTTTGGTGGAAGAGGAGGTAATAACCGACAGGGACATAATAATATTCAGTCAGGCGGTTTCCGTGATGGGTATACTAATTACCGTCAGACGGGAAATGGTGGTAGTGTAGGTAATAGCCGAGGCTCGGTATCTCCTACTAATACACGAGGCGCTGGAAATACAACAAGGTCAACCTCACGCTCTGGAAGAGTATTTGGCGGTAGATAATATAACGTTAAGGGTGTTCTATAAAGGAGTTTTCTTTTTAGAATGCCCTTGATTGTTGTGTGAGGAGTAAGTCAAACTCTTTGTTGAGAGCTTTAAAACAAAATTTAATAACTCTGTAACAAAAAGTAAAAAGCTACTTGCTTAAATGCGTTAAAAAGCATACCTTTGCACACAAATTGGAAGTTGCATTATGAAACTGATATTAATGACCACTCCGTACTTCTTCGTAGAGGAACATCAAATAATTAATGCTCTCTTTGATGAAGGACTCGAAATACTACATTTGCGTAAGCCAGAAACGGAGCCTGTCTATTCAGAACGTTTGCTTACACTTATAGATGAAAGTTATCGTAAGCGCATTGTGGTGCATGACCATTTTTATTTAAAGAATGAATATAACCTAAAGGGCATACACTTAAATCAGCGTAACCCAGAGTTGCCGCCTAAGTATAAGGGACACCTATCGTGTTCGTGTCGTACAGAGCAGGAAGTGACTCAGCATAAGAAAGCTTGTGATTATGTATTTCTATCGCCTTTGTTTGATACATCGACGGGTGAACTCACAACGGATTTAAGCCCAAGTAAACTTCGAGATATGGCGCGTCGAAAGGTGATTGATCGCAAGGTTATGGCTTTTGGTGGTGTAGGTCTAAATAATGTGTCGAGCCTAAAGGATTATGGTTTTGGCGGGGTTGTAATATTGGGCGATATATGGAATCGCTTCAGTATTCACAGTACACAAGACTTTAAGGACCTTATTCAACACTTTCGCAAGTTACGCAAGGCGGTAGAGTAATGCTTGTTATGGCCTTGGCGTGGCGAATATTTGTCAAATTGTTGTCTAAGGCTGATGCTTAGTAATATCATTGAACACCTTTAATAACAATCACATATACAAAAACAATGAACAACAACTCTTTTATGGTCTTTTCGGGAACAGCATCTCGATATTTGGCTGAAAAGATTTGTGAGGAACTTAGCTGCCCGCTGGGAAACCTCACGGTAACAAAATTTGCTGACGGCGAATTTGAAGTTTGCTACGAAGAGAGTATCCGTGGTCGTGATGTATTCCTGGTACAGAGCACCTTCCCCAATTCAGACAATTTGATGGAACTGCTCCTTATGGTTGACGCTGCTAAGCGTGCTTCAGCTCGTAGCATTTGTGCTGTAGTTCCTTATTTTGGTTGGGCACGCCAAGACCGCAAGAGTAAACCTCGTGTAAGTATTGGCGCAAAGCTTGTTGCTGACCTTTTGAGCGTAGCAGGTATCGATCGTTTGATGACGATGGACCTTCATGCTGATCAAGAGCAGGGCTTCTTTGACGTGCCAGTTGATCACCTCTATGCTTCAACTGTTATGTTGCCATACATTAAGAGCTTGAATTTGAAGAACCTTTGTATTGCTTCACCTGACGTAGGTGGTTCAAAGCGTGCCGCTTCTTATGCTAAGTATCTTGACTGTCCTATGGTGCTTTGCAATAAGAGCCGTAAAAAGGCTAATGAAGTAGCAGATATGCAGATCATAGGCGACGTAGAAGGTATGGACGTTGTATTGGTTGACGATATTGTTGATACAGCTGGTACAATTACGAAGGCTGCTGATTTAATCATGTCGCGTGGTGCGAATAGCGTTCGTGCAATTGCAAGCCACTGCATCATGTCAGGTCCTGCTGATGAGCGCGTTGCTGCTTCAGCATTGAAGGAAATGGTGTTTACTGATAGTATTCCTTATCGTGGTACTTGTGATAAGGTAAAGGAACTCTCTGTAAGCGGTATGTTGGCTGAAACGATTCGTCGCGTAATGGAGAATGAAAGCATTTCTTCTCAGTATCTTATTTAATTTGTTACTTTAATTAAATCAGATAAAAAGGCTTAATAATCAGCGTTGAACTGATTATTAAGCCTTTCCTATTTATCTTGTATTTTGTGTGTCTAATTTGTGGCAATTGTGTCGTGCCTCTTGTTGTATCGTTCGCTTTCAGCGCCATAAATTGAATTTACATTTTTGTAAATAAAATTTGGTGGGTTCAAACTAATATACTACATTTGCATACAGAAAATGCGGTAGTAGCTCAGTTGGTAGAGCATGAGCTTCCCAAGCTCAGGGTCGCGGGTTCGAGCCCCGTTTACCGCTCTGTTAAAACGTTAGAACCAACTTTTTAAAAAATAGCGTTATGGCTGTAGTGTTATTAGCAATTATGCTTGTCGGCCTTTTGTTGATTGCAACAGAATCAGTTAATCACATTAACAAAGCTGCTGTTGCAATGTTTTTTGGCGTTACATGTTGGTTAATCTATATTGCTTATGGTTCGGACTTTGTGCAGTCGATACATGCGACTGATTATGCAGCCTTTCTCCAAAAGAATGCTCAGGACTCTTTGTCTATTAAGCAATTTATAGCTTCCTCTCTCTTCTTTAAGTACATCGTTCAAAGTGCCAATATCGTATTGTTTCTGTTGGCTACTACTTGTATCGTTGAGGTACTCCATAATAATGGTTGCTTTGACTTTTTAGCAGAATGGATCAAAACACGTCGTCCGCGTAAGTTGTTGTGGACATTGGCCTTTTTTACTTTTATCGTCTCGGCTAATTTGGACAATTTGGCTACGGTTGTGTTGCTCTTGTCAATTATTCACCCCCTATTGCAAAGTGAGAAGCAAAGGCGCATTTATGGTGCAGTGATTATATTAGCTGCCAATTGCGGTGGGGCTATTACGGTGATTGGCGACATGACGAGCCTTAAACTTTGGAATGAAGGTTTAGTGACTCCTTCTACTTATTTTCTAACTCTTTTGCTTCCTATTTGTGCGGCATTAGTTACAATGTTATTGTTGCTAATGCGTAATTTACCTACTCGCGTGGAGTTTGCATTAGACAGACTTCCATACAGAGGAGACGATACGTTGTTAACACGTCCGCAGCGTTTGTTGATGCTCTTTGTAGGTATTGGTGGGCTTTGGTTTATTCCAAGTTTTCATCGCATCACATTGTTGCCACCTTTTGTCGGGGCTTTGTGTGTGTTAGCACTTCTATGGATGGTCAATGAGTTGTGCAATCGCCAATTATTGGGAAGTGATAAGATGGTATTGCGTCGTTTGCCAATGGCCCTGCAGTATGCTAATTTGCAGAATTTGCTTTACTTCGTAGGCTTGACCTTGATGTTTGGCGCCGTAGCTGAAACGGGCTTGTTGCGACAACTCTATGATTGGCTGACAAGGAGTGAAGGCAATATTTATTTTATAGGTATATTAAGTACAGCTTTCGCTGCGCTATTTGGTAACGTACCGACACTATTAGGTGGAGTAGAGGTGTTTCATCAAAGTAATGTGGTACACTTTGCAGAGCTAATAGGAACGAATGGTTACTTTTGGCCATTGTTGAGTTATACGACGGCAATGGGGGGCTCGATGCTGCTTACAAGTAGTATTGCTGGTGTGTTATTGATGCGCATGGAGGATATAAGCTATGCTTGGTATCTAAAACATGTAGCGCCAAAGGTGTTGGCAGGCTTCTGTGTCGGTTTTGTGCTGCTGATACTGATAATCCAAGGTGTTATTTGGATTAATCAAGTATAGTCTTTTTGTTCGTATATGTTTGGGCAAAATGTTTATGAAAAGAATTTCAAAGATTATAATATAATGGGTAAAATAAGATGTGTGGGCGTGCTCACCTCTGGAGGTGATGCGCCTGGCATGAATGCTGCCATTCGTGCTGTGACTCGTAGCGGAATATGCAATGGCTATAAGGTTAAAGGTATTTATCGTGGTTATGATGGTTTAATTCATGACGAGGTAAAGCCTTTTACGACTGAAGACGTAAGTAACATTATTCAAACGGGCGGTACAATATTGCGCACAGCACGTTCGAAGGAGTTTGAAACAGCTGCTGGTCGTAAGATGGCTTATGAAACGCTTCGTAAGGAATCAATTGACGCACTGATTGTAATTGGTGGTAATGGCTCGTTAACGGGTGCCATGAAATTGGCTGAGGAGTATGACTTCCCTTGCATTGGACTGCCAGGTACGATTGATAACGACTTGTATGGTACTGATAGCACGATAGGCTATGACACAACGCTCAACACGATTACGCAGTGCGTTGATAAGATACGTGATACTGCGACTTCGCATGAGCGCATCTTCTTTGTTGAGGTAATGGGACGCGATGCAGGCTTTTTAGCTCAGAATAGTGCGATTGCTGCTGGTGCTGAGGCTGCGATTATTCCTGAAGATACTACGGGTAGCGATCAGTTGATTGAATTTATGGAACGTGGTATTCGTAAGAGTAAGAAGAGTTGTATCGTGATTGTAAGCGAAAGTCCGAAGTGTGGTGCGATGTATTATGCAGAACGTGTAAATAAGGAGTATCCAAACTTTGACGTTCGTGTATCAATTCTTGGTCATTTACAGCGTGGTGGTAGCCCTTCTGCTCGTGACCGTATATTGGCTTCACAAGTGGGGGTCGGTGCGATCGAAGCCTTGGTGCAAGGCCAACGCAATGTGATGGTAGGCGTGCGCAATAATGAAGTCGTGTACGTTCCATTCGTCGATGCTATTGGCAAGCGAAAGGTAATGGATAAGAAACTGATTAAAGTGCTTGACGAACTTAGCATTTAGTTTTTTCGTGTGCAAGTTAGGAATACAAAGTTGGCAAGTAAAGGTGTGTGCACTTTTACTTGTCAGCTTTTTATTTGTGACTAATCGTTCGATTAAAAGAAAGAAAACAAAAAGTCTGAAATAAAAAAGACTATTATGCAATCAACTGATACTGGAATGAAGCTAGATCAGATACTATCATTGTTGTCACTTACATTTGCAGCGTTTATTTTCAATACTTCAGAGTTTATTCCTATAGGACTTTTGACTGATATTCGTAATGACTTTGGACTGACGGAGCAGTCGGTAGGTATGCTTATATCTATTTATGCATGGGCCGTTATGTTGCTCTCACTTCCTTTGATGCTTATGGTGTCGAAACTGGAAATGAAGCGCTTGATGTTGGGCTTGTTGGCTTTTTTTACGATATTTCAAGTTACGTCTTTCTTATCAACAAGTTTTACGATGTTGGTGCTATCGCGTGTAGGTGTTGCGTGTACACATGCTATCTTTTGGTCGATTGTGTCGCCTATGGCTGTTCGTATAGTTCCCAATCGATTTCGTCCTGTGGCTTTGAGTATGGTTGTGACAGGGTCTTCTGTTGCAATGATATTAGGTATGCCTTTGGGCAGAATTATAGGTCTACATGTTGGTTGGCGAATGACGTTTCTAAGTATTGGTGCTTTTTCAGCTTTAACGCTTCTATATTCGTTCTTTAAACTTCCTTTGTTGCCGAGTCGTGGTGGCTTTTCTCCTCGCAAGTTGCCCGAACTGCTTCGTAGCAAAGGGGTGGTTGGACTTTATATATTCACGTTGCTTGTATCTACAGCTTATTATGTTAGTTATAGTTATATAGAACCTTTCTTGTCGCAGGTGGCTCAGATGCCCAATAGTATGATTACGACTACGTTGATAGTATTTGGGGCAGCAGGCTTTGTTGGCAGTTTGTTTTTCTCAATGTGCTATAATCGCAATCGCTGCATCTTTATTTCAGCCGTGGTGCTTTTAATGGCATTCTGCTTGGTGTTGCTTACTCCTCTGTCATCAAGTGTATACTTGCTAATGCTTTTGTGTGCAGTGTGGGGAATGGCAGCGACGGCCTATAATGTAGCGATGCAGTCAAATATTATCCTGATCACATCAGCTGAGAGTACGTCTGTAGCCATGTCAATATTCTCGGGTATCTTTAATCTTGGTATAGGTTGTGGCGCCTTTGCTGGTGGTGCTATTTGTGAACACGCCTCTATTCGCTACATTGGCTATGCAGGTGCAATATTGGCCTTTATAGGTTGGGGGTATTGGCAGCTACGATTAGGAAAACGTGTGTAATTGCGGTGCCGCTTATGAAAGGAAGTTGATGCGATTGGCAAACAATAAGCTTATTGAAGTTGCTTGAAGAGTCTAGCATTTAATTCATATTGAAATAAAAAGGAAGTTGACAAGTATATACGTATATATGCACGTTATGCTTGCCAACTTTCATTTTTTTGTAATTGTTTTTTATTCGACTATTCCAACTTTTTCACTTTTAGTCTTTTTGTTTTGCGATACTTGCGACGGAATAGATCACTCATGCGTGTAAACTCTCGTTGTAATAGAATGCCAACTCCTTGCGTGGTGAGCGATGATTTTGTAAAGTATCGGTCATTGGTTTCGCTATAGGCGCGTAAACTGATGCTACCGCGTGGTGTGAGCAAATAACGTATGTCGAAATCGCCAATAAAGTTTGAGGTGTAGTAGGGATTGTCGCGATAGCCAAAGTTGCCGTTGATTAATAGACGATCGTTGAAAAGGCGTCCTTGAAGCAAACCATCTACTTCGAGAGAATTCCAACCATCAGTTCCTGGCGTAAAGTTGGTACCAAATGACCACTTTGATTGGTTGCCAAGCATGGACGAAATAGCGGAGTTAAGTTGTCCTGTAATGGTGGTAGAAAGAAAAGATCGCATGGCAGCAGATGACTGTTGCGAGGACGTAGAAGTTACGTTATTGATGCCTTGACTTGTTGTCATAAAACGTCCAATTCCTAACAGATACATAGCTTGGCGACTCATATCTTCCTCGGTAGAAATAAGTTGTCGAACCATATGTTTTTCGTCCTCGGAGATGTTGTGTAGGTCGAGGTCGAAGTTTACTTGTGGTGAATGTGCTTTTCCGCCAATATTAAGTATGCAATCAGCGCGCACTGTCTTATTGGAAAAACCTGCTCCATAGTTTAAGTCGTTAAGTGAGACACCGTTGACTGTGTATAGTGCTTTTAGTGCAAGATCGGCATATAAGGGGTCGCCTGCAAATGTAATGGAACTGCCCGGCTGTAGTGTTAGGCTCTTGCGTATGATATCTTGTATGCTAATATTATATTCACCGCGACTAAGCGTGTAACGTCCATATAGGTTGAAACCTCCTTTGTTGTGCCATGTGGCACGTAGGGCGCCTTGACCGTAAGCGGTAATGGCATCGTCTGATCGTTCGTCAGTGATAATGCGAATTTGCGCTTGCGGAGTCATGTTGATGTTAAAGTTGAGCAGCATATCAGTACCAGGGTCATCCTTGTCGGATGAGGCAACAACTTCAGCAACGGAAGAACGATCGGCAGAAGTATTATATGCAGTTTGCTGTTCGTTATTTATGGCATGAAAGCGTATCATGTGGTCGTCCTTTGATAGTGCAGATTGTGTGCCTAAGTTATAGACGAACAGAGTAGGAGCATTGGGTGTTAGTGCTATATTGGCCACAAAGTGATTGGGCCAACCTTGTAGATGTACATTTCCACTGCCTATGGTTGTGCTATAAAAGGGTAAGTTAGGCTGTTGAGGCTGGTCGTAGCAAAGAAGGTGATCGGCGGTAATGTCAAAATCGTAGTTTAACTTCTTTAGGTGTGTGTGGCGTAGTTCGCCATTTGCTATTCCTTTTCCTCCTTTCTTATCGGTGAGCGTAAAGTTTTTAAAAGCAAATTTACCTGTTGACATGGTGACGTTGCCGTCTTTTACTTCATAGTCTACGCATGTAGCTAAGACACGCGCTTTGCAGTTGGCCTTGACTTCTCCCTTAAAATCTAACTGCTTAAAGGGACCATATAGACACACGTTACCTGTAGCATTACCTGTAAAGTCGCCGAATATGCCGTCAATGTAACGCTTTAAGAAATCGAGGCGGGTGTGGTTTGCTGCAATATCAAGATTTAGTCCTTTTTCAGCTAATGAAACGTAGCCTTGCACATTGGTGCCGTAATTGGGGGTGTTAGGCAACTTCATGTCTGCATCAATGTTGATTCGGTTTTCTTCTTTATTCCAATTGGCTTTGATGTCTGCTGCTCCCATTAATCCATTATTGAATGTAAAGTTAGGAATGAGTAGGTGGGCATGCAGTTGGGGGGTGTTCCCTTTTTGTGTAAAGATAGCTTGTCCTGTTGCTTTGCCTCCAAATGAAACGGCATCGAAGTTGATTAAACCAAGTATGTAGTCTATGTCGAGGTCGTGCAGTTGTGCTACAATTGAGTCGTTCTTGTTGGGGGCAATTTCACCATCAATTTGTAGTGATTGGTTGTTGTGACTAAGTTTTACTCCTGAGAAAGCTAAGTGGCGATTGATGTATGAGAGCTGGCCAGAAGCAATATTCCATGTTGTATCTGCTAAAGCAAATTGTGTAGGACGTATGTGCATGTTGAAGTTTACCCCATGCTTAGTAGGGTAAAATTGTGTAATGCTCTCAAACGTTCCATTGTAGTCTCGTTCGTTGACCCCATTCCAGGCTAATTGAGTGGTTAATTTCCCATTAGCAGTGGATAGATCGGCTGCAATGCTATATTCTCGTCCCGAAAGTTTTTTATGTGCTTGAATAAGGCAATGGTATAGGCTATCTGTTCCGCTGAGGTAAATGCTGGGACGTGTAAAACTCTGTCCAACAACATCGATTTGATTGGCAAAGACAGAGAGAGAGGTGCGTCCACTTCCTGCATTAACCGTCCCCTGTACGTGTAGTCCCTCTTGAACGGAAACGTTGATTCCGAGTAGCTTTTCAAATGCTTCTGATTGTTTTAAGTGGGCGTTGATGTTCCACTCTTCATCTTTAGCAGCCATTTGTTGGGGGCGAGGCATTAGTCCTGGTAGGCATTTGTTGATGATACACTGTATGCCGTTTTGTATTTTTTTAGGAGTTAGCTGCCCTGTAATTTTAGCGTCAATAAAGTCGCTATTAATGCTGAACTGCTGTTTGTTATTAGAGCAATTGTAAAGCGAGGCTTGCAATTGTTGTAGGTTGTAGTTGCCATGTGGTCCGTCTGTAATGTTAAACTGCTTTAGTTCTACTTCGCCATGTGGCATATTGGTTGAGAGTTGTGATAGGTTGGCTTGAATATTTCCACTATAAATTGCTTTTGCAAAAGCATTGTTAATTCCCAATATTTTTGCGTCAAAGCGTTGTACATTAGCACTTAATTTTATCTGATTTATTTTTTTGTTTTTGAGGGATAGTCTTGTACTTAATTCAAGGTTAGCGATAGGATCGCTACTATTGATGTTAGCTAGTATGTTGTCCTTTGAATAGCACACCCGATAGTTTATTGGGAGAACTGTATGGCTATTATATTGCATAGAAGTAATGCTACCATCGCATAGAATAATAGGCTTCATCTTATGGGTGAGATTGGCCTGAATGTGAGTGTCGGTAGTTATTTGTGTGGGGAGTTTGGTATTGTTTAGTATATGGTCAAGCTGTAATTGCGAGAGATGAATATTCGCATTGATTATACGCTCCCGTAATTGTGCATCGGCCGCAATGCTACCTACCTCCGAATGCAGAAAAACAGAGGCTGTACCTATATTGCGTGAGAAATTGTAGAAGGTATTTCCACTAGCATCAATATTACCCACACGTTGTAGGAGATTTACTAATTGCTGATTTTGTGGGATAAATGAGGTAGCAAAGAGTTGCGTAAGGCAACTCTTTGCTTGTAATTGTTTTAAGCTAAGATGAAGAGCCTCTATTTGTTTCGCTTTACGTTGTAATGTAGCATTGGCCTTAATCAACAAGGTATGTTCCGTATTGGTAAGTGTTAGTTGATTAAGTTGGAACTTATCGGGAGTGAGTAAAAGAGTAGTTGAAAGTTGAAGTGTTTGGTCGAATTGGCGTGGTAACTTTAAGAGTGGACGTATGTCGGAAGTACCTATCTGTAGATTATCAATTGTTGCTCCAATGCGTAGGGTAGGGAGTAATTGGTCGAAGCCTTTTCGAATATCGTATGTCGCAATGAGGTCACTTTGAGATATGCGTGTGTGTGGCATTTCAAAGCGAAAGTCTTCAATGTGTGCTGTGGTTCGACTTGCATTTAGCTTGAAGCGTAGCTTTTTGAGGCACAATCCAGACTGCTCGTTGAATGATAAAGAACGAATGCGAAGACTTAGACTATCAGATTTAATGCTTTTTAGGCTAATATTAGCGTTTAGCTGGTTGACAGATAGGTGGGAAGGGTCTAGCTGATTTGCGTGATGGGGCTTATACCATTCATTATATTTTATTGCTACTCGTCGTAAGATGATTGAGTTGATGCGTAGATTAAGTGTGGACTCTTTCTTAGTGTCTTTACTAGTAAAGGCATCAAGCAAGAACTGATAGTTGGCTGCACTATCAGCACGTTGTTTGTATAGATTGATATCGGTGTCGATGAGTGAAACAGTGCGTAGTGAAAGTTGCTCTTTGAACAAGGAACGTAGTTCAATCTTAGCGGTTGCAATTTGTGCTTTGATAAGTTTGTTTCCTTGCTTGTCTTTAATACAGATGTCGTTGATTATTATTCGATTAAATAAGCCTATTTCAATTTTACCTATAGAAACATTGGTGTGTAGTGTTTGGCTCAGTTCTGTAGCAACAATTTGAGTAAGTATACGTTCTGTTGGTCCAAAGTTGAGTATTGCCAACAATAATATGTATGCCCCGATGATGGTGCATACTATACAACGTAAAATATTATGTAGTCTTTTTGCTTTCAATGTTGTGCAAAATTATACAAAAGGTTCGGCAGTACAAAGCAAAAGTGCACTTTTTGCTATGTGACAGTGCTTGTGTTGCCGCTTCTTTGTGTCAAACAAACATTGTTGGCTGTGTGAAGAAAAAATACTTTTCTCTTTTTATTGCGCTCGCCTTGCACTATCTTTGCAATTTGATTATGCAACACTTCGATTTACAATCAAAATATCAGCCTACTGGTGACCAACCTGAGGCCATAAAGGAATTGACGGCAGGGGTATTGTCTAACACTCCTGCTCAAGTGCTTTTGGGCGTAACGGGTTCAGGCAAAACGTTCACGATAGCTAATGTAATAAAGAATGTAAATAAGCCTACGCTCGTATTAAGTCACAATAAGACGTTAGCTGCACAATTGTATACAGAATTTAAAGGATTCTTTCCCAATAATGCAGTAGAATATTACGTTTCGTATTATGATTACTATCAGCCAGAGGCTTATATTGCGTCAACTGATACTTACATTGAAAAAGATTTGGCAATAAATGAAGATATTGACAAACTTCGTTTGGCGGCTACTTCGGCTTTGCTTTCTGGTAGAAAGGATGTAGTTGTCGTATCGTCTGTTTCGTGTATATATGGTATGGGTAATCCAGCTGCTTTTTATGAGAATGTAATAGATCTAAAGGTCGGACGGACGTTGTCATTAAATAGCTTACTTAATCAGTTGGTAAGCAGTTTGTATACCCGTAATGATGTTGCACCCAAGGCGGGTAACTTTCGTGTTAAAGGCGATACTGTTGACATTTATTTGGCTTATTCGGATGACCTCATTCGTGTGTGCTTTTGGGACGAAGATATTGATAGTATAGAAGAGGTCGATGCTTTATCAGGTGTTCGGCTTAATACGTATGAGGAATATAAGGTATATCCAGCCAATCTTTTTCTTACATCAAAAGAAACACAGGAAATAGCTATACGCAAGATACAGGAAGACCTTATGACTCAAGTGCAGCTCTTCGAAGATATGGGGAAGACACTTGAAGCAAAGAGACTGAAAGAACGCGTAGAATATGATATCGAAATGATACGCGAATTAGGACATTGCGCGGGCATAGAGAACTATTCACGCTATTTTGACGGACGTGAACCCAACACGCGTCCTTTCTGTCTACTCGATTTCTTCCCAAGTGACTTTTTAATTGTTATAGATGAGAGTCATGTAACCATACCACAAATACGAGCTATGTATGGTGGTGACCGTTCGCGTAAGGAGTCACTTGTCAACTATGGCTTTCGACTTCCTGCAGCAATGGATAATAGACCACTAAAATTTGAAGAGTTCCATGAGTTGGCGAAGCAAGTAATTTATATTAGTGCAACGCCTGCTGATTATGAATTAGCAGAGAGCGAAGGCGTTGTTGTTGATCAGGTTATTCGTCCTACGGGATTATTAGATCCTATTATTGAAGTGCGCGATACGGATTATCCTGTAGACGACCTTATGGAAGAAATTCGTAAGGCAAAGGAACGTGAGGAACGTGTGTTAGTTACAACGCTTACTAAACGAATGGCAGAGGAACTTACTGAGTACTTGCTTAAAAATGACATTAATACGGCATATATACATAGTGATGTTGATACATTGGAACGCGTACAGATAATGGAAGATCTGCGTCGTGGTGTATATGATGTTCTTATAGGTGTTAACCTCCTTCGTGAGGGACTTGATTTACCAGAGGTAGCCTTAGTTGCTATCCTTGATGCTGATAAGGAAGGTTTTTTGCGCTCTGCTCGTTCACTAACCCAAACTGCAGGACGTGCAGCGCGTAATGTAAATGGGCGCGTTATTATGTATGCAAAGGAGATAACTGCTTCTATGCAGCAGACTATAGATGAAACGAATCGTCGTCGTGCGAAGCAAATTGCTTATAATACGTTACACCATCTTACCCCACAACCAATCGTTAAACCTATAGAAAACAATGAATTGGTCGAGATGCAGCGTAAGCGTAAGGTTTCGCAACAGGAGAATAGTACTAGTCGTTCAAACATTAAATCGAACTATCAAGTCCCTTCTGAGGAAATTCTAGTTGCAGCAGATCCGTCTGTAAGTGATTATGGAAGAAATGTGACAGAAACGAAAGATCAGAAGAGAGAGCGTTTGCAGAAGGCGATGAAAAAGGCTGCAGAATCGTTCGACTTTATAACTGCGGCTCAATTACGTGATGAACTATTGTTGTTGGATAAGGAATAGTAATAATATGTAACGTGTAAAAGCAAGAACTCGCGTAAGTTGTTGCTTTTACACGTTATTAGTTTTATAGAAATTAGAAAAGGATATGCCTTACTTGATATAAAAGTCTTTGCATAGCGTTTGGTATTGTTCTGATCGTCCACCATTTTCGTCAATTAGTACGAGCTGATTGTACTTGAGTGAAGAAGGAGTTGGAGAGAAACAAAGTAACACTCTTTTACAAGGTTTTTGTGGACGTGTTACTATATCTGTCTGGTGTATTAGCGATAGACCATAAATCGAAGCTGAACAAATAAAATGCGTGGACGCTACCGTAGGGAGTATAACGCAGAAACGTGCCTTCTTGTTTGTATAGTCAAGTAAAAGGCTTATGCAACGTAAGAGGGCGTTAAAGGTGAGTCCACCACCAGCCGTATGGCGAGCTTGAGCGCGACTGACAGAAGGAGGGAGAACATCTTCTTCGTAGTAGGGTGGGTTGCTTAGTATACAGTCAAATTTGGAGGTTGCAGTTTGAGCAAATTGTAATGCGTCTGTGCAAGTTATTGTTATGCGATTGCTGTAAGGCGAGTTCTTTACATTGTTAATAGCATCAACTGTAGCTTCGTTATCAATTTCAATGCCAAGAACATTGCCTTTAGGGGAACGTTGTGCGGCCATAAGTGAAATGAGCCCACAACCACAACCAATGTCAAGAATGCTCTTTGCGTCCGCTACTTCAGCCCAGGCTCCTAAAAGGACGCCGTCTGTCCCCACCTTCATGGCACATCGTTCGTCGTTTATGTGAAAATGCTTGAATGTAAAACTCATAACTGCTTCTTTTGTTTGTAGTAGATAACAAAGGTAATATTTATTTGTTGAAAAATCTTTCAAATCGTAACGTATTGTAAAATAATTGCTCACTTCTTTTGCTGTTGTGCAAATACTTCGTACTTTTGCCGCCGTTTAGAACAATAAAACGGAAAATAATGAGAAAGACATTTTTAACTGTAGCGCTTGCTTTGTGCGTTGGTTCTGTGGCTCAGGCTGGTGGTTACTTAACGAATACTAATCAGAGTGTAAGTTTCTTGCGCAATCCTGCACAAGATGCAACAATTGGTATCGCTGGTGCTTATGCTAATCCTGCAGGTTTAGGATTTATGCGTACAGGTTGGCATTTGGGATTTGATCTGCAGAGTGCTTATCAGACTCGTAGTGATAAGGCTTACTTTCCCGCTTTTGCCTCGGGAGAAGTAAATGGCGTGAAGAATGCAACGGATGGTTATAAAACATTTGAGGGTAAAGCAAAGGCCCCTGTAATTCCTTCGTTCGATTTGGCGCGAGTAGGAGAACGTTGGTTTGCATCATTTCACTTTGGCATCACTGGTGGTGGTGGTAAGTGTAAGTTTAGTGATGGCTTGCCTTCATTCGAGAGTCAAGTAGCGATGTTACCTGTATTAGTAGGTGCGATTGCTCCAGGCGCGGTGACAGGATATACAATGGATACGCATATGCAAGGTCGTCAGTATTACTTTGGTGGCCAGTTTGGTGTGGGTTATAAGATTACACCTAACTTTAATGCAAGTATTGGAGGTCGTGTAGTTTACGCACAGTGTAACTATTATGGCTATGTGCGCAACATTAGTTTAAATACGGCACAAGGGAAGACTGTTCCAGCTACAAAATTCTTCGAGAGCCAACAGATGCCAGACTTCGCAGCATTAGTTTCTGATAAAGAATTGAACTGTGACCAAAACGGTTGGGGCTTTACTCCTATTATTAGTGCTGACTGGAAAATTGGTAAGTTGAATTTGGCTGCAAAGTATGAGTTTAAAACTAAGTTGCGTCTGAAGAATCAAGCCGGTGTTAATACTAGTGGCTTGAGCGAATATGATGACGGTAAGAAAGTGAAGGCTGACATTCCTGCAATACTCTCTATTGGCGCACGCTATTCATTGTTAGATAATGTTCGCTTAAATGCGGGTTTCCACTATTACTTTGATAAGCAAGCTACGCAACACAATAATAAGCACAATTACTTGACAAATGGTGGTTGGGAAGTGTTGGCAGGTGCTGAAGTAGATGTAACAAAGCGTTGGACGGTAAGTGCTGGTTGGCAAACAACTAACTATGGACTTGGTAAGAATAGTCAGTTTATAAGTGACATGAGTTTTGTAACCAACTCTAACTCTGTGGGCGTAGGTGCTCGTTTCCAATTGCGTAAGAAGGTAGCACTTAATATTGCTTACTTCAAGACTATCTACAAGCACTACAAGCGTCAACATGACGACTTCTATAATATTAAGGGTACATTTGGAAGTATGCTGGATCCTTTGGCACAACAGTTAACAGCTGGTGCACAACAAATAGGTCAGGCTTTGCAACAACCTAACTTAAGTGAAGCTCAGCGTTTAGCTTATCAAACTCGTTTAGCTGAAATTAGGACAGAACTTGGTGCTGCGCAGAAGATTCAAACAGGTCTAGGCGGTTACATATCAAGTGGTTCAGAAAAATTCCACCGTACAAACGATGTGTTTGGTTTAGGTCTAGAGATTGACTTCTAATAAAGTCGTATATATAAGGATATAATAAGGAATGCGCGCGACAACTTTCATAAGTTGCCGCGCGTATTTCTTATTGTTGCTTTATTTCAAACTTTTCGTCGCGAAAGGTTGAGGCTGGCAAGCCTGCTCCATTTATTAGGTTGGCATGTGTAAAGGGTTGCCAACCATAGCGAACTGCTTTAACTTTTTTCTTTTTGTTACTATGGAGCGTTATGGTCGTACCTTTGACTATAGCCTCAGCTGGGTAATAGATACCATCTTCATCTGCAACTTCGAAGCCAATGATATGATTGCCATTTGCTGGGTGCATATTCTGCGCTTCTGTAAAGTAGAGGGTCGTATTTGCTCCGTTTGTTTCAAAGTGTGTGTAGCGTGGCCCTGAGCCGATGATATTATGATGATAAGTGTTGCAAAGTGCAGATAGTGCCAATCGATAAGCTACTTGCCACTTTTGTCGTGGGTGTACGTCAAGAGAATCACCAAGGTCGGAACATACGGTCATCCACGTATTGTCGTCAGCTTCGGCTAATTGTCGTTGGCTATCGCGGAAGTGTGGCCAGGAAGGTCGTGTTGCAATGGATGATAATTGAACTGTATAAAAGGGCAAAGAGGCTTGGTTGAAGTATTTTCGCCAACTCTTTTCGAGTAATGGGAATAAGCGTTCATGCACTTCAACGTTTTCAGCGTTCGATTCCCCTTGATACCATAGGACTCCGCGAATGTTGTACCTTTCGAGCGGAAGGATAGCACTCTCAAATAGGTAAGCAGGCTCGTAGGGGTGGCGCTGATGTTTTGATTGGGTATGCTTTGTATTAAGAGCAGCTCGGTCGCGCATCCAACGCATAATAAAGTCGTTTTGTTTCCAATTGCGCAAAATAGCGGGGAAGAATTCTTCAAGTGTCGAGCGATCAATCCAATTCTCACACCCAGATCCGCCAACTGCATTTGATATAATACCTACATGGCAGCCTAAGCTATCGGCTAAAAGTCGACCATAATTAAAGGCTATAGACGAAAACTTTTGCGCAGCCTTAGTATTTGAGCGTTCCCATACTCCTGTCTGAACGTATAGCAGATGATTAACAGAATCAAGTCGAGTACTATCCCATTCAATGGCGTAAGTCGGAATGATGGAAGGCATATTATATAGGTGTAGGCGTGAGCAGGTGTCGGCTGCAGCAAGGTCGGTTCGTGCGGTAGCGGTACGTGGAATAACAAGTTCCATGTTTGACTGCCCTGAACAAAGCCATACTTCTCCTACATAAACGTTATTGAAAGTTCTTTTGTCGCTTTTTGCTTTAAATGAGAGTTGGTAAGGACCGCCAGCCTCTTCAGCGGGGAAGGTTACGCTCCATTGGCCCTGATCGTTGGTGATTGCTTGAGCTTTTAAGCCATGGAAGTTAACGTTTACTTCTTCGCCCACGTTGGCCTTGCCATGAAAGGTGATAGGACTTTGGCGTTGAATGACCATTTCACTGCCGTAGGTCGCAGGTAGAGTTAAACCGCCAAAATTTCCCGTAATGTTGCTATAAACGGTCTTGGCTAAGATATGGGCTCCTTCTGCATCTGGGTGTAGTGCGTCAGGAAAAAGGTTAGGGTAAGGGTGGAGTGGTGTGTAAAGGTCTATGAGATCTACATTATAGGTATGTGCGATTTGTTGAATGCGCTGTTGTATCATGCTGTGCCAAAGACGTGTTCCACTATCAAATCGGGGGTGATCATGGAAGATAGGCGTCATCAAGCAAATCCATATTTTACTATTAGGATTAGCCACGCGGAAGGAATCAATGAGCGCGCGATAGTTAGGTATGAACTCATCGGCATAGTGCGGCCAATTACGAGGGTCGGTGTCATTTAGTCCAAGGTGAATGACAACAATATCAGCCTTGTATTTTATAGCAGCTTTAAATTCAGGGAGTTTGACATAAGGGTTGTGGCCCTTGTAAAGTAAGGTAGCTCCGCTATGACCAAAGTTGCGCACATCGTAGTCCTTACCAAGCATATGTTGGAGTTGGACAGGGTATGCCTGCGTTTCACGGTTAGGTAAATTATAGCCATAAGTGATGCTATTACCTACGCAAGCCACTTTTATTTTGTTGTGCGGCCATGATGGGAGCGAAATGAGTAAAAGGGTAACGATTAATAAGATTTGTTTCATGATGGTGTAGATGTATGATTTTAGTTAGCCGAAATGCTTTCTTCTTCGCAATAGCAAGTGTGGGGTAATTGATCAACTATTAAATGGCGTACCTCAGCATTCTGCATACGAGGAATTTCTTTTTTTGAACAACCTAATAGTACTGCTTGTATAATTCGGTTGAATAGTCCGTGTCCTACGGCAAGGATCTTTTTGTTGTCATATTTATCTTTGGTAAAAGATAAAAACTGTAAGGCGCGTCTATACATGTCGTTTATGCTTTCGGCGTCAGAAGCAATGCCTTCATTGCGTGCTAACGAAATAGCCGTTCCCGTAGAATGCCCCCAATCTCTTTCGCGTAGAAGTGGGCAAGGGGTAATTGTCACGTTTTGGTTTAAGTGGTTCTTGATAATAGTCGCAGTGTCAATGGTGCGTTGCAGGTCGCTGCAGAGTAACGCATCAAACGTGATGTGCTCTTTGTTTAACCTTTCTGCTAACTGGATCGCTTGTTGTCGCCCTAAGGCAGTGAGGTGCCCTGGAAGGTGACCTTGTAAGATTTGTGCCACGTTCTCTTCTGTCTCGCCATGGCGAACGAGATATAATTCTATCATATTGTTGGAGTTTATGGTTGCAAACTTACGAATTTTAAATTAAATCTTGTAAAACTGACTTTATGATATTAATATACTGTTTTGCAATACAGACGTTATTCTTTATTCATCTTTTTATGGCAAAACGAAATTAATCATATAAAAAATAAAGAATAATGATACTTTTGCATTGTGTTTATAATAAAATGTTTTATCTTTGCACACAAATAAAACAATAAAGAACCAATTATGGCAGCGAAAATAGAGTTTACGAAGATGCATGGCGCGGGTAATGACTATATATATGTCAATACGTTGAAGTATCCCATTTCGAATCCAGAGGAGGTATCGAAGCTATGGAGCGACCGCCACAAAGGCATAGGTGGTGATGGTCTTGTGCTGATAGGCAAGGGATCAGAAGATGCAGACTTTTCGATGCGTATATTTAATAATGATGGTTCTGAAGCGCGAATGTGTGGTAATGCTTCTCGTTGTATTGGTAAGTACTTATATGAATATGGCCTTACGACCAAGACGGAAGTAAAACTATCAACTCTTTCGGGTATAAAGATACTGAAATTACATGTAAATGGGGAAAATCATGTAGATAGCGTTACAGTCGATATGGATACTCCGTATTTGGCTGTACCTAGTCAGTTGGCTATCCCCGATGGCAAAATGACGGAAGGAGAAGTTGTAAGTACAGAAGGAAAATCGTTTGTGGGTACGTTTATTTCAATGGGTAATCCCCACTTTGTCATATTTGTAGACGATGTCGAGACATTTGATGTAGCAGCTATCGGTCCAACGTTAGAGTTCGCTCCCATCTTTCCAGAGCGTTGCAATATAGAGTTTGCCACAGTGTGTGCTGATGGTAGTATACGTATGCGCGTATGGGAACGTGGGTCAGGTATTACTATGGCTTGTGGTACGGGTGCTTGTGCAACGGCTGTTGCTGCTGCGCTGACTCATCGCGCTACTCGTTCAAGCTATATCGTAATGGATGGAGGTACACTGCATATTGAATGGGATAAGAGTACTTCACACGTGATGATGACTGGCCCAGCCACAAAGGTTTTTGACGGTGTAATAGACCTTCCGAATTGAAAAGTTTAATAGCCTCTCTCAGCCGCTACATGATAAAAGATGCAGAGGCGGGAGAGGTTGTTCTTTATAATAAGTACAACACAATGACTACTATAAACGAAAACTTCTTAAAGTTACAAAAAAACTACCTTTTTGCCGATATAGCACAGAAGGTGGCTGCTTATAAGAAAGCCCATCCAGAAGCAAAAATTATTCGTTTGGGTATTGGCGATGTGACGCGTCCTTTGGCTCCTGCAGTTATAAAAGCTTTGCATAAAGCCGTGGACGAAATGGCGAGTACCGATACATTTCGCGGTTATGGCCCAGAGCATGGGTATGAGTTCTTGCGCAGGGCTATCGTTGAAAACGATTTTGCTCCACGTGGTATAGAAATTGATGAGGACGAAATCTTTATCAATGACGGTGCAAAGAGCGATACGGGTAATTTTGGCGACATCTTAGGTCAGGACAATAGTATATGCGTTACCGATCCCATTTATCCCGTCTATATTGATTCGAATGTAATGGGCGGACGCGCAGGTGAGGTTGAAAATGGGTCGTGGAGTGAAATAACCTATTGCCCATGCACTGCCGCAAACAATTTTGTGCCGCAATTGCCTACTCATTCCACCGATATGATATATCTTTGCTATCCTAATAACCCGACAGGTACTACATTGAGTCGCTCAGAACTTGAGAAGTGGGTAGCATACGCATTGGCTAATAAGAGTTTGTTGCTGTACGATGCCGCTTATGAAGCCTATATCACTGAAGAGGGTGTGCCTCATTCAATTTATGAGATTGAGGGTGCTAAGCGTTGTGCAGTAGAGTTCCATTCCTATTCAAAAACGGCTGGTTTTACGGGACTGCGTTGTGGTTACACCGTAGTTCCTAAAGATTTGGTATTTGAAAGTAAGAGTGGAGAACAAGTACAACTCAATCAACTTTGGAACCGACGCCAGTGCACCAAGTTTAATGGTACTGCCTATATCGTACAGCGTGCTGCTGAGGCTATCTACAGTGAGGAAGGTAAGCGTGAAGTACGCGAAACGATAGACTATTACATGTCAAATGCGCGAATCATGCGTGAGGCATTAACCGAGGTAGGACTTAAAGTGTATGGTGGCATAAATGCACCTTACATTTGGTTGAAGACTCCTAATGGCATAGGCAGCTGGGACTTCTTTGAGCAACTATTAACTCAAATCAACGTAGTAAGTACACCTGGCGTGGGCTTTGGGCCTGCGGGTGAGGGCTACATTCGCCTAACAGCTTTTGGTAAGCGTGAGGACTGCGAAGAGGCTATGAACCGCCTAAAAGCGTGGTTAAAGAAATAATAGAAATACAACCAAGAACTAATTAGATAAGGAGCGTAAAGCAACAGAAGCAAAATTACACTCCAATCACTTTTTAAAACAACACTCAAAATGAGCAACCTTCGTTTTAAAGTCGTAGAAGAGGCGTTTAAGAAACGTCCTCTTGAGGTTAAGGCGCCCACAGAGCGTCCGTCGGAGTATTTTGGTAAGTACGTTTTCAATCAAGAGAAGATGTTTAAGTATCTTCCATTGAATACTTACCAGCAACTTCGCGAGGTAATTGAAAAGGGAACTCCACTTCCTTTGTCCGTAGCCAACGATGTAGCACGTGGTATGAAGCAATGGGCCATGGAGATGGGTGTTACACACTGCACTCACTGGTTTCAACCCTTGACTGAAGGAACGGCAGAAAAGCATGATGCTTTTGTCGAACATGACTTTAAGGGAGGTATGGTTGAGGACTTCTCTGGTAAGGAGTTGGTGCAGCAAGAACCTGATGCCTCATCATTCCCTAATGGTGGTATTCGTTCTACTTTCGAGGCGCGTGGTTATTCAGCTTGGGACCCTGCGTCACCTGTATTCATCGTTGGCGACACGTTGATGATCCCAACTATCTTTGTAAGTTACACAGGTGAGGCACTTGACTACAAGGCACCCTTGAAGAAAGCACTTGCTGCGGTTGACAAGGCTGCTACTGCTGTATGTCATTACTTTGATCCTAATGTAACGCGCGTTACGGCTAATTTGGGTTGGGAACAGGAATACTTCTTGGTAGATGAAGGCCTATATGCAGCACGTCCAGACTTGCTGTTGACTGGCCGCACCTTAATGGGACACGATTCTGCTAAGAACCAACAGATGGACGACCACTATTTCGGTGCAATCCCCGAACGTGTACAAGAGTTTATGCGCGACCTTGAAATTCAAGCGCTCGAACTTGGTATTCCTTGCAAAACGCGTCATAACGAGGTGGCCCCCAATCAGTTTGAGTTGGCTCCTATATTTGAGGAGTGTAACTTGGCTGTTGACCACAATATGCTCATTATGTCGTTAATGCGTAAAATTGCTCGCAAGCATGGCTTCCGTTGCTTGTTACACGAAAAGCCCTTCGCGGGCATCAATGGTTCGGGTAAGCACAACAACTGGAGTCTTACAACTGATACAGGTGTTTTGCTCCATGGTCCTGGTAAAACGGCTGAAGATAACCTTCGCTTCCTCGTGTTTGTAGTAGAGACTTTGATGGGCGTTTACAAGCATAATGGTCTGCTCAAGGCTTCTATTATGAGTGCAACGAATGCTCACCGTTTGGGTGCCAACGAAGCTCCCCCCGCTATTATTTCAAGTTTCTTGGGTAAGCAGCTCAGCGAGTTTCTCGAAAAGGTAGAGAACTCTACCAAGGACGAACTCTTCACACTTGAAGGTAAGCACGGTGTACAACTTGATATTCCGCAAATTCCGGAGTTAATGGTCGACAATACGGACCGTAACCGTACTTCTCCTTTTGCCTTTACGGGTAATCGCTTTGAGTTCCGTGCAGTAGGTTCTATTGCGAACTGTGCAAGCGCGATGATTGTGCTCAACACAGCAGTTGCAGAGGCGCTCACCAAATTTAAGGAACGTGTTGATGCATTAATGGAGAAAGGCGAAGCTAAGCTCACTGCTATTCTTGAAGTACTGCGTGAGGATATTAAGACTTGTAAGCCAATTCACTTTGATGGCAATGGTTATAGTGATGAGTGGAAGGAAGAGGCTGCGCGTCGTGGCTTAGATTGCGAAACTTCTTGTCCAGTTATTTTCGACCGCTATCTTGACGAGGACTCTATCAGGATGTTTGAACGCATGAACGTCATGACCAAGCCCGAACTTGAGGCACGTAACGAAATTAAGTGGGAAACGTATCAAAAGAAGATACAGATTGAAGCACGTGTGCTTGGCGACATCTGTATGAACCATATCATTCCAGTAGCTACTAAGTATCAAAGCGAGTTGGTTGACAATGTGCACAAGATCCAAGAAACCTTTGCTGATCCTGCAAAGGTGAAAGAACTCACAGCATACAATGTCGATCTTATTGAAAAGATCAATAAGCACGTAAGCTTTGTAGCCGAAAACGTTGAGGCTATGGTTGAGAAACGCAAGGTGGTGAATAAAATTGAGGATGTTCGCACTCTTGCAGTAGCTTACCATGACGAGATTGCTCCTTACTTTGACGCTATCCGTTACCACATTGACAAACTTGAATTGATTGTCGAAGACGAGATGTGGACGTTGCCTAAGTACCGTGAGTTGCTCTTCATTCGTTAAAAATAAACGTGCTGAATTTTATTAATATTAGATTCAGTACTTTGTGTATTTTCCTTTAAAAAAATGTCGGATAGAACGCGTTACTTGGTCGCGTTTTATCCGACTTTTTTTGTAAGCATCCCGTGCAGGCCGTATTGTATAAAACAAGTTATTGCTGTCTGGTAAAACTTTTTCAAACAAATAAATTAGGGTTGACACTTCTCATGAGGTATCAACCCTTTTGGTTATCTTTGTTTTAGCTAAAAAAATATATAACCATGAGCAAAGATAGTTATTTTACTGGGCAGCAATATAAGAAAATACAAATTTGTAGGACACAAAGTTAATCTCTAATGATTGGATTTACCCATGGCAGCAGAATTGCAATATTAGGGGGGAGTTGGACTAACAACTATGCGCTTTTTGAGTTTTATCGGACACCAATATTTGTTTATGTATTTTCAGACGCTTATTATCATCTATTTATTCCTCCTCTTCTTCAATACAAAGGTGCTTTAAGTCGTACATCGAACCATTATATATGTTCAAGTCTACCTTCTCTTTAATACCATCTATTTTGCCACAATCTGTGTGTTGCCAAAAACGCCATTTCCCCTGATAAGTAAGCGAACGAACATAATAATGCGCGATCCAATAAGGATAACGCTCAAAGTCAGGCGTGTTGAGATAGTCTTTTTTAAACTTATAATTAGTATAGATGATAGGAGGAACACCATAGCGCGCTTCAACCAGTTTAAGCCATTTAAGCGACACTCTACGCAGTTGCTCTACTGTGAGCGAACCTTTCTCTTCAATGTCAAGTACGGGAGGTAAATCACCTTCTTCTAAATGTACCTGCTTCAGAAAAAATTTAGCTTGACTTTCAGCACTAATATTAGGCTTAAAATAGTGATAGGCACCACGCAAGAAACCATTTTCGCGTGCTTGGTAGAAGTTGTCATTATAATTTTCATCAATATGGTTCTGGCCTTCAGTAGCTTTAATAAAAACAAAACTGATAGGTTCGCCATTTACCTCGGCATTCTTCACCTTATGCCAGTCAATCTCACCTTGATGATGACTAACATCAATGCCGTGAATAGAGTAGCCTTCAGGGTAAACTTCATTGCCATAAAATGCTTGCCACTTTGAAGTGTAAGGAGCAACACCATATATATAAGCAAAATAGCAAACTAAAGAAATGACACAAATCAATCCCAAACGAATGGCCAAAACGCGCAAGTTAGAAGCTACCTTATATATGTCTACAACGCTCCCTCTCCTTTTACGTCGACAGCTTGAGCGTCTTGTGTTACGCCTTGTACTGTCGTGACTTGTTTTTGAACGACGAGTTGAGCTTTTTCGTTGTACGACCATTTGAATGTTAAATTGTTGTTTAAGTTTTATCTTAAAGGTATGGCAAGCCTTATTGTATTTCTTTGTGTGGTGAGATGAATGTACTAACGGATGTTAATCAAAATAGTATTCATCTGTGTAAAACCAAGTACTAAGCAATAGTTTGCTGTGCTCCATGACAGTTCCCTTCGTTAGTGGTATAGAACCGCCACTTTTATCACCACACAATGTTGTATTTTTTTGTTTTTATAAAAAATGGATTAAGTGATATTGGGTAGGGTAACAATTACATAAAGTATCCCCCTTCTGCTATCACTCAACCCATTATGATTTGTTGTTATATGTATGCTTATCACTGTGAGCAAAAATGGTAAGCATCTAACAATATTACATAATCTCTCGTTTTAACGAGCAAGATTATTTACCTTGTTCCAATGCAAGCGTTTTTGTGCATTGATCACAAACTTCAGTGGGACCCCAGTACTGGATAGGACCAGGATAAACGAAGCAAGTATTCTCAGCCCATTCTGCACGGTGTTCAGCAAATTTCTTGAAGGCAGCACCATCTAAGCGAACGAGTGCCTTCTTGATTACAGGCTTCATCTTACCATTACGACGTTCCATGTTCATCATCATCGTGATGGGTACACCACCAGCAATCCATTGCTCAGCAGGAGCAGTTGTATTCTTAACGATAGCCATGTAACCCGTCTTACCATTAGCCACCAACTGAGCAGCACTTGTACCCAAAGCATAGCAGTAGTCCGCATCATAGTTAGAAGGGGCAGCGCAACGTCCTTCGTAACCGAAGAAGTGGTGTTGAGCAGCAAACTTGCCTACAAACTTGCCTTCCTTCTTCCATGCAGCGAGCTTCGTAGCTACCATTTCAGAGAGCAACTTCTCAGTCTCGATGAGTGATACCTGAACGTTGCCGTGAGGGTCACGTTCCATAGTCAACTGCTTAGCAACGCCTTCGGGCAAGCTCTCGTAGATAGCAGCATTCTCCTTGCTAAGCTTAGAAAGGATCCAAGCACGCTGATTTGCAGTTACTGAAGCAGCCTCAGGAGTAGCGAGCAAGTCGTTGAGTTCGGCAATCAACTTCTTCATTGCAGGGATAAACTCAATTAGGCCTTCAGGGATAAGTACCGTACCAAAGTTATTACCATTAGCAGCGCGCTTAGCAACGATTTCAGCAATGTAAGTTACGATGTCGTCGAGCGTCTGATTCTTCTCTTCTACTTCTTCACTTACGATGCAAATGTTGGGCTGGCATTGAAGAGCGCATTCCAAAGCAATGTGGCTAGCAGAGCGACCCATCAACTTAATGAAGTGCCAATACTTGCGAGCAGAGTTAGCATCACGTTGAATGTTACCGATCACTTCAGCGTAAGTCTTACAAGCCGTATCAAAACCAAATGAAGTTTCAATCTGATCGTTCTTCAAGTCACCGTCAATCGTCTTGGGGCAACCGATTACTTGTACGCCATAGTTCTTGGCAGCATAATACTCAGCGAGCACACAAGCATTCGTGTTAGAGTCATCACCACCGATAATAACGATGGCCTTAATGCCCAATTCACGAATAATCTTCAAGCCGCTTTCGAATTGGTCAACCTCTTCCAACTTTGTACGACCAGAGCCAATCATATCGAAACCACCCGTATTGCGGTATTCGTCAATGATAGCGTCAGTGAGTTCAATGTACTTGTGGTCAACCAAACCGCCAGGACCCATTAAGAAACCATAAAGCTTGTTCTTGGCGTTTTGCTTCTTCAGTTCGTCATAAAGGCCGCAGATTACGTTGTGACCACCAGGAGCCTGACCACCCGAAAGGATAATACCGATGTTCATAGGAGCATATTCCTTCTTTTCTTCAGTAGGAATGAACTCAACGAGAGGCATACCGTATGTATTAGGGAAGAGCTTTTTGATTTCTTCCTGGTCGCCCACGCTCTGAGTGGGTTCACCTTCTTTGATGCTCACATTGCCACGCAGACCAGCAGGTAATTTAGGCTGGTATGCAGCTCGTGCAATCTGTAATGCGCTTTTTTCCATAAAAATGTGTGAATATTAATAAGATTTATTCTATTTACAGCTGTAAAAGCAGACATCAAATTGCCTTTTGATACCATGCTTTTTCCATTTGCAAAGATACTAAATATTTGTAATCCTTACAAATTTAGTTATAGGTTTTTTGGTCCTAAAACATTTCGTGAGGGTAAAAATAAGCTGCATTCTGTCGAAGAATACACGCCCCCCCCCCTAACGGTTTCACCCTAGTCTCCTTGGGGAGAGGGAAACATGTGTATGCTTGGCATGAGTATTGTCTAATACCAAATACATGAATATCCATACTTCAAGCATTGCCTGTTTGGGGCATCGTTCCTCAAGTTGGCAATGCCGACGTTGGGACGCGTCGCCCAGGTTAGTTTGCGTTCGTGGCGCGTAACTTTTCGACAACAAATTGCAGTTTGATATCCTCTTCAAAATGTTTCAGAACGCCACAAATAGGCATTGTGGTTACGTATATTTTACCTTTGCATATTTTATGTTTCATGTT